>Ga0208090_1000153_pt1 | contig 13416 bp, 12 predicted proteins | sample LakMenEpi20Jul12_FD_150718 | JGI IMG/M metagenome (GOLD analysis project Ga0208090, IMG submission 150718) | Freshwater microbial communities from Lake Mendota, WI - 20JUL2012 deep hole epilimnion (SPAdes) | ecosystem: Environmental > Aquatic > Freshwater > Lake > Epilimnion/Euphotic zone ...
AACTTGGTCGATCAACGTTAATGGGTCTGCTGGTTCTACTACCCAAGCAGTCACATTCAATAATGGTGGTGCTGGTGCAGCTTCTGGAACAACATTCAATGGTGGCACTGCCAGAACAATTTCTTATAACTCCATTGGCGCTCCGTCAACTACTGGCACTAATGCTTCTGGAACTTGGTCGATCAACGTTAATGGGTCTGCTGGTTCTACTACCCAAGCAGTCACATTCAATAATGGTGGTGCTGGTGCAGCTTCTGGAACAACATTCAACGGCGGAACAGCCAGAACAATTTCTTATAACTCAATTGGAGCTCCGTCAACTACTGGAACAAACGCTTCTGGAACTTGGTCTATCAACATCAATGGATCAGCAGCATCAGCAACTAATGCTTCAGCCGCCACCAACGCCACTTATGCAACCAATTCTGGATATCCAGGCGTTGGGTTAGACTATCAGAGCGTAACTAATGCTGCTGCGTTGCAATCAACTGGTTGGGCTTCTTATCCTCATTATAAGGTTTATTTCTGGAACACTTTGCCAGTTACACAGTCTCAGTCTTTATATATGAGAATTTATATTGCCGGCGCTTTTGGAACAAGTAATTATTATCATGAATCATTAGCTGCGTACAATAATGGTAATGGTGCATATTATGGCGGCACTTATACTTTTTGTTATTTAACATATCCAGGTTACTTTATCACCGCAGCGACAGGTGGTAGCGGTATGGCAGGAACTATTGAATTATTAGGCGCTAACGTTGCGTCTGTATATAAATCATTTAGATGGGATGTATACGGAGCAGCATATACTACTGGATTTGGACACCGAGCATTTGGTGGTGGATGGTATACGGGATCTACAGGAGCTATTACTGGTATTCAGTTATATTCTTCCTCTGGAAATATTACAGGTAACATGAGAGTTGTTGGATATAATTAATTTTAATACTAAATATATTTAAAATAAAACCATAGGGGAAAGGGAACCATGGCTAATAAAGATTTCGTAGTTAAAAATGGCTTATCTACAGGAACTAACTCAGTTTCCATAGGAACAGCTTTGACTGTATCTTCAAATGGTAATGTTGGTATTGCTAATACTACTCCTGCAAATAAATTGTCAATTGCTGGCACAGTTGCTCTTGGTAACACTAGTGTTACCGGCTGGGTAAATGCTTCTTCTGGTTTTTATGGAACTGTTCAGACAGCAACTCAAGGCACGATAGATCACAACTCCCTTTCCAATTATTCAGCAGATCGCCACATAGCTCATAGCACAATTTCAATAACTGCTGGTACAGGTTTGTCTGGCGGTGGAACGATCGACGCTAATAGAACTTTAAATGTTACCAATGTTCCAAATGCATTAACAATTAATAATGGTGGAGCAGGTTCGGCTTCCGGAACAACATTTAATGGTAGCTCTGCAGTTACCATTTCATACAATAGTATTGGAGCTCCATCAACTACTGGCACTAACGCCTCTGGTACTTGGTCTATAAGTATTAACGGTTCAGCTGCTTCGGCTACCAACGCTACTTATGCTACTAGTGCTGGTAGTGCTACTAATGCCACCTATGCAACATCGGCTGGTTCCACTTCTCAATCTCTAACTTTTGCCTCAGATGGAACTGGTGCTATTTCTGGCACTACGTTTAATGGAGGAACTGCTAGAGTTATCTCATATAACTCTATCGGAGCTCCAAAGACAGACGGAACTAATGCTTCCGGAACTTGGTCTATTAACATCAACGGTTCAGCTGCTTCGGCTACGAATGCTTCTGCCGCTACTAATGCTACTTATGCAACATCGGCCGGATCGACTTCTCAAGCAGTGACATTTAATAATGGCGGAGCAGGCGCTGCTTCTGGCACTACGTTCAACGGCGGAACAGCCAGAACAATTTCTTATAACTCAATTGGAGCTCCGTCAACTACTGGTACTAATGCTTCTGGCACTTGGTCTATTAACATCAACGGTTCAGCTGCTTCTGCCACTAACGCATCAGCTGCTACCAATGCCACCTATGCAACTTCTGCTGGTTCAGCTACTAATGCCACCTATGCAACTTCTGCTGGCACTTTCACAAGCATATCGCAAGATTCAAGATTTAATTCTATAGGTGTTGGTATGGCCGCTCAAGGTAGCTCTACCATATATGCCATGGGTGATATTGTCGGTGGTTATTCCGACGAAAGATTGAAAACTGACATTAAACCAATTGAAAATGCTCTAGAAAAAGTTATGAGTATTTCTGGAGTTAATTTTAGAAGTAATGATTTAGCATCAACTTTTGGTTATAATGAAACAAATCAAGTCGGTGTACTGGCACAAGAACTAGAAAAAGTTCTGCCACAAGTAGTTAGATTGGCACCTTTTGACGTGGAAACTGTTGACGGTGTTCAAAGATCTATCTCTGGTGAAAACTATAAAACTGTTCAATATGAAAGAATAGTTCCATTATTGATCGAAGCTATCAAACAACTAGCAAAAGAAGTTGAAGATCTAAAAAGTAAGGTCTAATTATGCCAGGAACAAAAATTAATAATTCTGGTGTTACGTTTCCAGATGGTTCTTTACAACCAACTGCACGTGGTACCAGACAGTATTTGACAACGATAACAGCTTCTAATTCTGGTTCGATACAGTATACAGGCCATACAAATACATATAATCATTATGATTATGTATTGAATAATGTAATGTGCACTAGTGGTTATTATTTGTGTTACAGATATTATGTAAGTGCAGTTTATCAATCTTCAGGATATTACACAGCAGGTTGGGTTAACAGTAATTCTAATGGGTGGGCCCCACAAGGCGGTTATACTGCATATGCAGTTATTGATAGTTATACGTATAATGTTGCTGGTGGTGGTGTTTCTGGATGTTTGACTTTGTATAATTGCCGCCAAACAACAAATGTAAAATTTTCTCTTTTTCATGCAGCTGGAAAATATTATACTGCTGGGTATTCAGCGCAGTTTGGAGGAGGAACTACTTGGTCAGGGTCTAATGCTGCAGTCGATGGAATACAATTTCTACCAACTGGAGGTTCTATAATTTCCGGATCTGTAGATATATACGGATGGAATTAATAAATGCCAACAAGTTTAAAAAGCTCTAATGTAACATTTCCTGACGGAACAACTCAGACTACAGCAAGAGGCGCTAGAACTCTTCTTACAACTTTAACCGCTTCTAGTAGTGCTTCATTGTCTTATACGGGTTTTAGTGATTCATATAACAATTATGAATTGCTTGTTTACAACATGATGTCAGCAACGTTAAATGTTGGTTTTTATATGCGATATTATTTCGACGGTGGTTTTAATTCTGGCACATATTATTCTACAGGCGTTTGGATCAATCAATACGCAACCACTGGTAGCCCACCATTTGTTCCTGCTAGTGGATATGCTGGTATTGGCGGTTCTGTTGGATATATACCATTAACTTATTCCAATTACGCTTTCAACGGTAGTAGTGCTGGTGTTAGTGGAATGATTAGATTCACAAATTGTCGTAATACTTCTTCTTCAAAGAATTATAATTTTGTTTTATCCGGAATGGATTATACGACAAATTATGCTGCACTTACTTTTGGTGGTGGAACACATAGTTCTTCTACTTCTAAACTTGATGGTTTTCAAATATATTATAGTTCAGGAAATATACAAGCCGGAACTATAAGAGTCTATGGTTGGAACTAAAATAGGAAAATAAATGGCAACTTCAGCAATCAGCAGTGGTGTAAGATATTCTGATTCAACCATACAAACAACTCAATATGGTAATAAACAATTTATAGCAGAATACACTGCATCTAATAGTGCTGCTCTTTATCCAGCGTTCAATACTTCATATAATCACTATGAATTGGTGTTTAATAATCTATTGCCTGTCACACAAAGCACTGGACTATGGTGTTATTTTTATGTTGCGGGTGCCTACAGAGGTCTTAATTATTACAGACATGTTTTGTATGGTATTTACAATAACAATAGTGGTTCTTTTGGTGGTGGTGATTATTCTTATATACCATTGTGTTATAATGGATATTTTGTGAATTATTCTAATGGTGGTGTTTCTGGTAAATTCATTATATATAATACAAGACAAACAACTCATATAAAAAATTATGAATTTTGGATTACAGGATATCTATATACCAGCGGTTATCTCGGTTATCACCATGGTGGTGGATTCTGGGATGGAACGCCTAGTGGTGTAAGCGGTATAACAAACACCATCGATGGTATGCAAATAAATGCACAGTCCGGTAATCTATCTTCAGGTTCAGTAACACTTTACGGTTTTAATTAAAGGATTATAAAATGTCAACAACAGGTTATAAAGCAAGATTTGACACTGACGCAGTAGTTCGTCTTTCTGATAATATGATTATTGGCCCAGAACATGTAGAAGAATGGGCAGATTATCAAGCTTGGCTTGCAGAAGGTAATGTAGTAGAGGACCCGGATCCTATACCATATATGCCGCCATTGACAGTTAGTATTGCATCAGCTTCTAACCCAGATTTAAATGGCGATTATCCTTATGGCACCGAGGTTCAACAGAAAATTTCTTCTATTCTTTTATATATTCAAATGAACAATGCATTCCCAGGAAACTCTAACACATTAGATTGGCCAGATTTTGGTATGAATATTCATACATTTACTAGTGTTCAACAATTTAAAGATTTTGCTAATGCAATTGTTGAGTTTTCTATTAATGCAAGTAATAAAGTGCCAGTGCCTCTTCCTATAAATATACCATAAAATAGATTAAGGGAATCAAATGACTCCGACAACAAGAGCAGAATTTACTGAAAATTGTCTTCGAAGACTAGGTAAACCAGTAATTGAAATTAATGTTGATGAAGATCAAGTTTCCGATCGCATCGACGAAGCTCTGCGTTATTTTTGGGATTATCATTTTGATGGTTCAGAAAAAACATATTATAAAAGACAAATAGATGCAACAGATATATCTAACAAATATATTGCCCTTCCTGATAATATTATTGGCGCTGTAAACATTTTTCCTCTTGGTTCTGCTCTTGGTCTTAATAATCTATTCAATATTCGTTATCAGATTGCTCTTAACGACCTTTATACTCTAACATCTGTTTCAATGGTTCCATATTATATGGCTATGAATCATGTTCAGTTTCTTGAACAAATGTTAGTAGGTCAGCAACCGCTACGATATAATCGTCATAATAATAGACTTTATATTGACATGTCTTGGGATCAGATTGCTGTTGGTAACTATTTGATTGTCGAAGCGTATCAAGTTGTAGATCCAGATGTTTGGACTAAGGCTTGGAGCGATCGTTGGTTGCTTAGATATGCAGCTTGTTTGATTAAACAACAGTGGGGAACAAACCTTAAAAAGTTTGAAGGCATGAAAATGCCTGGAGGTCTAACCTTTAACGGTCAAAAGATTTATGATGAAGCGACAGCTGAAAGAGCAGATCTAGAAAAAGAAATGATTTATTCATACAGCTTACCAGCAACTGATATGATCGGGTAATTATGGCCACTAATTTCTTTTTCAATAATTTTCAGGCTTCTCAGGAACAGCTGTTACTTGAAAATCTAATCATAGAATCTATTAAGATCTATGGCCAGGACATGTATTATCTTCCTAGAACTCTGAATAATTATGATGAAGTTTATGGCGCAGACGATTCGTCAAGTTACGAAGCTGCGTATCCTGTAGAAATGTATATCAAATCAATTGATGGGTTCTCTGGCGACGGAGAATTCCTATCAAAATTTGGTGTCGAAATACGCAATCAAGTTGTATTTTCTATTGCTCGTAGAATATTTAATGAAGAAATTGGTGAGTTTACTACTCAAGTAAGACCAAACGAAGGCGATGTTATTTGGTTTCCATTAAATCAAAGAGCGTTTGTTATTCGTTTCGTGAATAAGTATGAAATGTTTTATCAACTGGGCGCTTTACAAACATGGGAAATGACTTGTGAAGTGTTCGAATATTCTGGTGAAAGATTCAATACAGGTATACCTGAAATCGATGCTTTAGAAAAACAGAACAGTCAAAATATTCTTGATTGGACAATTGATGATGATTCTGACAATGGCCCAATATTGACTGAAGATGGTGATTACCTTATTCTTGAAAATGCAGCTGCAGGCAATGTCACAGCGGATGATAGTATGGAAATACAGGCAGAGTCCGATCAATTTATTGATTTCTCCTCTATAGACCCATTCAGTGAAGGAAATATCTAATGTTTGGCAAACCATTTTATTTCAGCCTCATTAGAAAATACGTAATTCTTATGGGCACATTGTTGAACGATATTCGCATTACAAGAACAGATGCATCAGGTAACGTCACTGCTCTGTTAAAAGTGCCAATTACATACGCAGCAAAAGATAAAATGCTTGCTCGTGTTCTTCAAGATCCTACATTAGATAAAACTAATGCTGTTCCTGCTATGCCTATGATTTCGTTTGAGATGGGTAAAATGGAATATGATGGATCTAGAAAGTTAAACACTATCGGAAGAATAGCTGTTAAAGACGCTGATGACATTAGTAAGTTTAAATATCAATATAATCCAGTACCGTACAATATAAATTTTAAAGCATATATCTATGTAAAAAATGCTGAAGATGGAACTAAAATTATAGAACAAATTCTTCCGTATTTTACTCCAGACTGGACAACTACAGTTAATCTTATTCCTGAAGTAAATGTAACAATGGATATTCCTATTGTTCTGAACAACATCAATCAGATTGATAAATACGATGGCGCATATGTTGAAAGAAGAGCTATTATTTGGGAACTAGATTTCACCCTCAAGGGTTATATCTATGGTCCGATTAAATCTTCTGGTATTATTAAGTTTATTAGAACTCAGTTTTATATACCTTCTACAAATACTGCTGCTGAAGGTAGAGGCGTAACCCCAATGATTGAAAAGGTTACTATTCAGCCAGGTTTGAACGCAAATGGTGATCCAATTACATACACCGGAAAACCAAATGCAAATACTGGCACTTTGCCATATACAGAAATTGACGCTGACGATGATTATGGGTTTATTACTCAAATTTACAACACTGATGAGATTGAATGACAGAAAAAGATGATGATCCTATTGGCAAGGCATTAGGTCTGCCGCCATTAGAATATGAAAAACAAATAGACAATATAATTGCTAAAGCTCATGATGATTCTGCTAGGAATGATTTTGAAGCTGCAAGAGCTAATTTGTATGAAGTAATTCAAACAGGTCAAGAAGCCATTGGTAAATTAACTGAGATCGCAGCAGCTTCTCAGCATCCACGTGCATTCGAAGTCTTGGCCAAACTTATGGATACAGTGGTCAACACTAATAAAGAACTGTTAGATCTTCAAACTAAAATTAGAGATATTGACGCCAAAGATAGTCCTATAAACGAAAAAGCTCAGACTATTAATAACAACTTATTTGTGGGTTCAACTGCCGAGTTACAAAAAGTTCTCAAGGATATGAAGAACAATGAATGAGTTGGTGGGTGGTTATAAGGGTAATGTTCTTCTAAAGAAAACTAATCAGAACATTGAATGGACTCCGGACCTTGTTCAGGAGTATGTAAAATGTCAGAACGATCCTGTTTATTTTACTGAAAATTATATGAAGATTATCTCGATTAACGAGGGTCTTACAAGTTTCAAGTTGTATGGTTACCAGAAAGAAATGGTGACTTCATTTAAAGACAACCGTTACACTATTGTTACTACTGCTCGACAGGCAGGTAAGTCAACAACTACCTGCGCCTTCATCCTTTGGTATATTATTTTTCACCCTGATAAGACCGTAGCCCTACTAGCCAACAAGGGCGATACGGCTCGAGAAATTCTTGGTCGTGTTCAGTTGGCTTACCAGCACTTACCTAAATGGCTCCAGCAGGGCGTTGTTGAATGGAATAAAGGTTCATTCGTTCTTGAAAATAACAGTCGTGTTTTGGCTGCTGCCACTTCTGCCAGCGCCATCCGTGGTTATACCATCAACCTTCTATTCATCGACGAAGCGGCGTTCATTGATAACTGGGACGAATTCTTCACCTCAGTTTATCCTACTATTTCATCAGGTTCAGAATCCAAGATCATTCTAGTTTCTACTCCGAACGGTTTGAACCACTTCCATGCTACTTGGGCGAACGCTGAAAAGGGGACTAACGGATATCATCCAATTCTAGTCAATTGGCAAGCAGTTCCTGGTAGAGATGAGAAGTGGAAAGCTGACACTTTAGCGGGTATGAACTTTGATCTTGAAAAGTTTGATCAGGAGTATAACTGCGAATTCCTAGGTTCATCCGGAACTCTAATTGCTGGTTGGAAGCTCAAGGAATTAGTTTCTCAGAATCCAATCTTACAAAAAGATGGTCTAACTCAGTTCAGAGCAGTAGAACCTAATCATGTTTATATGATGGTTTGTGACGTTTCTCGTGGTAAAGGATTGGACTATTCAGCCTTTCAGTTGATAGATGTTACTTCTATGCCTTATCAACAAGTGGGCGTTTATAGGAATAATGCTATCACCCCGCTAGATTATGCCGACATTATCCACCGAACCGCTAAGGCGTATAATAATGCTTCAGTTCTTGTTGAGGTTAATGACATAGGTGAACAAGTCTCAACTTCTCTCAACTATGATTTTGGGTATGAGAATGTTCTGTTTACCGAAAACGCTGGTAGGTCCGGCAAAAGAATAACTACTGGGTTTGGAGGCGGCAGCGTTGACAAGGGCATTAGAACTACCAAAATTGTAAAATCTATTGGGTGTTCTATCCTAAAACTACTGATTGAGCAAAACCAGTTGATAGTAAACGACGTAAACACCATCAGTGAATTAGGCACCTTTTCTAAAAAAGGAACTTCGTACGAAGCAGAGTCCGGTAAACACGATGACTTGGTTATGTGTCTGGTTCTGTTTGCTTGGCTCTCGGACCAGCAATATTTTAAAGACTATACTAATATCAACACTCTTATGTCACTAAGGGACAAAACCGAAGAAGATATGGAGCAAGATTTGGCTCCTTTTGGGTTTGTGGACTCTGGAAGGGACGATTTTATTGAAGAAGATTATGAAAGATTTGTCGGTGATTCTTGGATGTGGAACCAACCTCAGGACTTCTAAAAAAGCCCATTTTATAAATATAAAAAATTCATAATTGCAAGTTCTCGCAAAAGGGAGAAAAATAAATGGCTTTCCAACTATCACCTGGTGTAAATGTATCAGAAATCGATCTTACAACCGTTGTTCCTTCAGTAGCCACATCTGACGGTGCCTTTGCTGGCGTATTCCGTTGGGGTCCAATAGGTGAACGTGTTCTCATCTCAACAGAAGACGATCTTGTAAGAAGATTCGCCAAGCCAACTAATTTCAACGCTGAAACTTGGTTTACAGCTGCAAACTTTTTGGCATATTCAAATCGTCTTTATGTTTCTAGAGCAGCAAAAGTAGATGGAGCTACTCCTGGCCCTCTAACCTTTGTTCTTGCAGCAAATTCATCAGTTTCAAATAACATCTTGACTAGTGGAACTGGAGCAAATGTTGCTAATTTGGGTCTAACCGTTGGTATGTATATCAACCAGACAACTAATTCAAGCATAATTGCAGCCTCAAATGCATTTTCTATTGCTGCTATTAACACAACAGCTATTGTTCTTAACCAGAATATATTCACTACAACTACTGGTTCAATAACTGGCACAGCTAATGCAGATATCTATTTTGGTCGTCCAGATACTGCTTATACAGCTGTCGGCTTTGATGATTCTACAGGAACTCCGTTCGTAGCTAATCTAGTAAATCAGATTGTAAAAAATCGTAATGTTTATACTGATATCGATGGCAATTTTGATGCCGACGTTATTTACGTAGCAAAGTATCCAGGTTTGATGGGTAACTCTTTGAGAGTTGCTATCTGCGATAATGCAAACAGCTATCAAGCAAATATTGCATTGACTAATCGTATTGAATTTAGAATAGGTTCAAATACAGGTCTCGTTAAATTCGTTGGTAATACTTCTACTAATGCATCTATTACTACAGTTCAGAGTCAGATAGCTGCTGGCGATAGAATTTTGGCTGGTAATAGCACTATTGGTTATCAGTACCTTCAAGTTAAGAGAACTTCTGTTACAACAAATGTAACAGCCAACGTTTCAATTAGCGGAAATAATAACGTTAATACAAGTACTGATTTTATCACAGTTACTAAAAATCCGTTCTCTAATGGTGATGCCGTTGTTTATTCTAACAACGCTGGCGATGCTGTAATTGCTGGTCTTACTAATGGTACAACTTACTATGTAATTGAAGCCAATAACACATCATTCAGACTATCAACAACACCATTTGGAAACAGAGTAAATCTTGTTCAGACTAATGGAGCAAACAGTAAGTTCCTTGCCAATACTTCTACATTGAATATTGGGTTTGAGGATCCTTATAGACTACGTTCAAACTATACTTTCAATAAAATTCAAAGATTTTGGGAATTCTTTGACGTAGTTGATGGAGCTCCTGGACAGTCAGAATGGCAGCTTTTTAACGGTAACACATCAGCAAACGATGAACTTCATGTCGTTGTAGTTGATAATAACGGTGCCTTTACTGGCGTTCCTGGTCAAATCCTAGAAGTTCATCAGAAACTTTCAAGAGCCACAGACGCTAAGAACGAAGATAACTCTGTAAATTATTACAAGACAGTTGTCAACGAAGGTTCTCAGTATATTTGGTGGGCAAACGATAGAGCAACTGCTCGTTCTAATAATGCTATAAATCTAACTTCTTCAACTTCTTCAAGACCTGCAAGTGTTCAGTTCTCACTGGGCGCTGATGGTCTTTCTGAAGAAAACGCCACTATTGATATTCTTGGTGAAGCATACGATCTATTCGTTTCACCTGAAGATATCGATATTTCTCTTGTTCTTCAAGGTCGTCCAACTGGTGGAATGACTATTTCTGAAGACGAAGATGGTAACGAAGTAACTGTTTATAATCATGAATTAGCAAATTATATTATCGATAATATTTGCGATATCAGAAGAGACTGTGTCGCTCTTATCTCGCCTGATAAGAGAACTGTAGTAAACAACACAGGTAATGAGGCTGCAGATCTTGTTGCTTGGAGAAATGTAATTCATGATTCTTCATACGCAATTCTTGATTCCGGTTACAAGTATCAGTATGACCGTTATAACGACGTTTATCGTTGGATTCCTCTAAATGGTGATATTGCTGGATTGTGTGTAAGATCCGACGCTTCAAGAGAAGTTTGGTTCTCACCTGCAGGTTTCAACCGTGGTCAGATTAAGAACCTAGTTAAACTAGCATTTAATCCACGCAAGGCAGAAAGAGACACTCTTTATGTTAAGAACATAAATCCAGTTGTAACTTTCCCAGGCCAAGGAACTATCTTGTATGGCGATAAGACTCTACAGTCTAAGCCATCTGCGTTTGATCGTATCAATGTTCGTAGACTATTCATTGTTCTTGAAAAGGCAATTGCTATTTCAGCTAAATATTCACTATTCGAGTTCAATGACGCATTTACTAGAGCGCAGTTCAAGAACCTAGTAACACCATACCTACGCAATATTCAGGGTAGACGTGGTATTACTGACTTCTACGTTGTTTGTGACGATACAAATAATACGCCACAAATTATCGACAGCAATCAGTTTGTCGGTGATATCTATATTAAACCTGCGAGAAGCATTAACTTCATCCAGCTTAACTTTATTGCTGTTCCAACTGGAGTGCAGTTTACTGAAGTTATCGGAAAGTTTTAATAAATAGATAAAATCTCAAAGGAGTAAAATAGATGGCTTTCAATATTAATCAATTTAAGGCACAGGGTCTAGTTTATGGTGGAGCTAGACCCTCCCTCTTCCAAATTAATGTTGCTCCTCCAGTTGGCATTCCGTTAAATCCGGAAGCCTTCAGAAAGTTCGTTTTCACATGTCGTGCAGCCGAACTACCTGAATCAACTGTTTCTAACATCGAAATTCCTTATTTCGGTCGTAAGATTAAAGTTGCTGGAGAAAGAACTTATGCTGATTGGTCAGTAACAGTCATGAACGATGAAGATTTCTCTGTTCGTTCAATGTTCGAAGCTTGGCTAAACGGTATTAATACTGTAATTTCAAACGTTCGTGTTCCAACTGCTTCTGCCGAACAGTATAAAACACTAATTGACGTAACACAATATAGTAAGGATGGCGATGTCCTTCGTGAATATCAGCTCTGGGGCGCTTTCCCAACACAGCTAAGTGGTATTGGTCTAGGTTGGGATTCTGGTAATAATATTGAAGAGTTTACTGTAAACTTTGCTTATGATTATTGGATTCCAACAGTTGAAGACGCTTCAGTTAAAACATCAGGTAAGGTTACTACTTATCTTGCTGAAACTGAAGTTGGGCCTCAATCGGTACTATAATAAATACTTTATATTATTGAAGAGGGGAGTTAATCTCCCCTCAATACTTGGAGAAAAAATTTGGCAGAATTATTCGGCTTCGAACTCAGAAAAAAACGTCCAGACATAGAGTTACCATCATTTGCTCCTCCAAAGGACTCAGATGATGGTGCAGTAGTCGTATCAGCAGGTGGTGCTTTTGGCACTTATGTTGATCTCGATGGCACTGTTAGATCTGAAGCAGAGTTAGTAACAAAATATCGTGAGATGTCATTACAACCAGAATGTGATGCCGCTGTTGACGAAATTGTTAATGAATCTATTTCAATTGACGAAGAACATATTGTTCAAATTAATCTTGAGCAGTTAAATGTTAATGAAAATATTAAAAAGATTATTCGTGACGAATTTCAATATTGTCTAAACCTTTTAGGGTTTAACAAATATGCTTATGAAATTTATAGACGCTGGTATATTGATGGTCGTTTATATTATCATGTTATTATTGATGATAAAAATCCAGCAGCAGGTATCAAAGAAGTAAGATACGTTGATCCACGTAAGATTCGTAAAGTCCGTGAGGTCCAAAAGAAAAAGATTCAAGCCAATAATCCAGGCGATGCAGTTGTAACTAAGACAGTTAATGAATATTTCATTTTCAATGACAAAGGTTTCAACTTCGGAAATAAAGCAGTTGGTCCATCAACAACAGGACTAAAAATTGCTAAGGATTCTATTTTACACGTTGTGTCTGGTCTTACTGACAATCAAGGCACAATGGTTTTATCTTATCTACATAAAGCAATCAAGCCGCTTAATCAGTTAAGAACATTGGAAGACGCTCTAGTTATTTACCGTCTTGCTCGTGCACCAGAACGTCGTATTTGGTATATTGACGTTGGTAATCTTCCTAAGATGAAGGCAGAGCAGTATGTTCGTGACATTATGGTTAAG
>Ga0208090_1000157_pt1 | contig 13051 bp, 10 predicted proteins | sample LakMenEpi20Jul12_FD_150718 | JGI IMG/M metagenome (GOLD analysis project Ga0208090, IMG submission 150718) | Freshwater microbial communities from Lake Mendota, WI - 20JUL2012 deep hole epilimnion (SPAdes) | ecosystem: Environmental > Aquatic > Freshwater > Lake > Epilimnion/Euphotic zone ...
GATGCAGCGGGCATAGGCCTGTTTTTCATCTTCGACCAAAAGGACCTCGTTGATGATCGGCAGCAAGTGGGAGACGGCGAGTTGTTGGAGTGAGTCGGTGACCGAGCGTGCGACGAGGTCGGCGTGTGCGGTTGAGCCCCGAATGATGAGGCCGAGCGCAATGATGCAATCGGGTTGTTTGCGGGCGAGCATGGCTGCGACCGTCACCGGAATTTCAAACGCACCGGATACGCGGATCAGATCGACGCGGGCTTGTGGGATGACGGCTTCGATTTCACTGAGTGTATTGTCGACAAGCGCGTCTGTGAATTCCTCGTTGTACTTCGAGGCAATGATGCAGATTCGGACTTTTGATCCGATGATCCGCGGTTTGGGTGGCAGCGCGTTGGACATGGGTGGGTGCGGATGGAGTGCTTGGGCAAGTCAATCGGACGACGGATGGATCGTCAATACGGGGCTTTGCCGCGAGTGAGGCTGATGGTGATGGCGAATTTCCTGCAAATTTCGCTGAGTCGTTGGTCGGCGCGAATTTGCTCGAGCGACCATGGCAGGCGGAAGCTCCAGTTGTGCGAGTGGGTGCTGCCGGGCGTGTTGATGCGCTCGTCGATGGCGAAAAGCTCGGTGATCATGACCGAGGCGTAGCGCGAGTTGGAATTGAGCAGGGCCTTCATGAGTCGCAGGCGGATGCCTTCGGTGAAGGGCGGGCATGGGCCGTGGGGCGGTATCGGGATTGCAGCGAACTCCGAGAGGATGCGTAGCGTGTTGTGGGCGCCGTGGGCCTGCCAGCCGGAGTTGTCGTCGGGGTGCTCGTGGTGGCGCTGGAGCGCGTGTTGGCATCCGCGCCAGATGCCGTTGACCGGGTCGTGGTCGTGGGTGGAGTAGGTGGCGAAGGAATTTTCCGGAAAGCTGTTGCCGGGGGTGGGGTGACCAAACTCGTTGCAGTCCCAGTGCGGGATGCGGAAGCCAGTGATGCCGAGGTCGTGGAGGTGAGGGCGCACGTAGTCCGGCACCCAGCCGAGGTCCTCGGCGATGATTTCCGCGCCATTGGCGGCCTCGAGGATTGCGCGCAGGCGCACATCGCCATCGGCGCGGTTGGCGGCTTTGTTTTCCACGGTGTCGTCGGGACGCAAAAACCAACGAGGCAGCATGCCGTGATTTTTTTCGGCGGCGTCGTGGTGACTGAGCCCGATGAACTCGTGATTGCGCTCGGGCCTCCAGGGGAAGGCATAGATGCGGTAAAATCCGAGGATGTGGTCGAGGCGGAAGATGCGGAAAATTTCGGTGAGGCGGCGGATGCGGTTTTTCCACCAGACAAAACCGTTCGCCTGCATGTGATCCCATCGATAAAGCGGGATGCCCCAGTTTTGTCCCCATTGCTGAAAGAACGGATCGCTTTGGCTCATGCCTTCGGGTGGTGATCCGCCGCACCATTCGAGATGGAAATCATCGCGATTGAAAAACACATCGCAGGAATGCCAACTCACGCCGATCGGCACATCGCCCATCAGCTTCACGCCGCGCGCATCGGCATGCATTCGCAAGGATCTCCATTGCCGAAAGCAGAGCCATTGGGCGAAGGCGAAAAATCCGAGGCGGTAATCAACCGACTGAGCGTCGCGAGCGCGTAGAGAGTTTATGTGCTCGCGCGCTTTTTCCGGTGTGTTGGTCGTATGCGGCCATTTGTCCCAGGTGAGCGATTCACCGTGAAGCTCCATCAAGTAGCGAAACAGGCAGTAGTCATCGAGCCAGTCGCGCTCGGCGGATTTGAAGCGCTCGAATTCATCGTGGAGCGCTTGCGCGGCCGATGAAAATTCAGTCCACGCCAGCTCGAGCAGGTTGCGCTTCACGCGCCGCACCGCGGGATAGTCGACACGTGCGGCCTGACGCGCCACACCGATCTTGTCGGCGGCGCGGACGAAGTCGGCATCACTGAGCCAAGGGATTTCCGAGCTATCGAGAGTCAGGTAAATCGGGTCGAGGGCGGATGAGGAAATCGCGCTGTAGGGGCTCTCGTCGGCGCCGTTTTCATTGATCGGCAAAAGCTGAATGAATGCGACGCCGGTTTCGGCTGCCCAATCGATCCACTCGCGCAGGGCCGCGGTGTCGCCAATGCCAAGGTCTCCTCTGCGTCGCATTGAAAAGACCGGGATGAGGATCCCGGCCTGGCGAATTCCAGCATGTTGCACTCGGCAAGAGTGCCACAGGGAATCGCCGCGTAAATTGCGAATTCGTGCAAGTGAGGCAAACACGAAGATTTTATTGCGCCGCAAGCCCCGCGATCACGGATCAGGTGAATTTCTCCATTTTTTTTGACTTACCGAGCTTAGCTTGAGAAGCTCTCGGCTGAAACGTCCAATGACGTTTTTTAACCCATACACATAGAATATATGAAAATGAAATACTGGATTCCCATGATCGCTCTGTTGGGCGCGTCCGTCTCCTGCGATAAGATCAAGCAATCTGCCAGTGAGAAAGTCAGCTCCGGTGCCGAACAAGTGGCCGAAGGCGTTAAAGAGGCGGCAGAAAATGTTGTGAAGGAGGCTGCGGCTGCCAAGGAGGCTGTGGTGTCCGAAGTGACGAAAGCTGCGGATGAGGTCAAGGCAGCCACCGAGGAAGCTCAGGACGCCGTCGAGCAGTCCACCGGTGAGGCGGTGGAAAAGGCAGCGGAAGGTGTTGAGGAAATCAAGGAAGCGGTGGAAGGCGAATTGCCCGAGTAAGTCCGCTGCTCGCATTTGACATTTGATTCGGCCCTTGTCGGGTGAGACCTGTCTGACAAGGGCCGAATTGTGCTTGCGGCCATTGGCGATTGACGGATGGTGGGCGGGCGATGTCGTGCTTCTATCTGCTCGGGTTGCTGGCGGCTTTTTGCATTGGTTTGTCCAAGGCCGGCTTCAGCGGCATTTCGCTCGTTTCGGTGGCCTTGCTGGCCGAGTTGTATGGCCCGCGCGAGTCGGTGGGCTTGGCTTTGCCTCTCTTAATCGCCGCCGATTTGCTCGCGTATCCGGCCTTTGCCGCGCATGGCTCGTGGAGGCCGGTGTGGCGCCTGCTTGCGCCGGCGCTCGTTGGGCTCGCGCTCGGTTGGTGGGTTCTTGGCTGGATCCCCGACGACATCGCGCGGCGAGTGATTGGTGGATGCGTGCTGGCGATGGTCGGCGTGCAACTGGCGCGGCGATTTGAATGCCCAGGCATTGATCGTGCGATTCAATCAAAATGGCTGGGCACCGGCGTTGGCATCACCGGTGGTCTCGCGACGATGCTTGCGAACGCAGCGGGTCCGGTCATCCAACTCTACCTTGCGGCAAGAAAGATTCCGAAGATGGAACTCATCGGCATCGGCGCGAGGTTTTTCCTACTTATCAACCTCATCAAGGTCCCGCTCAACGCGCGTCTTGCATTGATCGACAGCGCAAGTCTCATGGAAAACTTTAGGCTGATGCCCGGCGTGGTGATTGGTGTGTTTGGCGGCCGTTGGTTGATCCGCCATGTGCCGCAAGCAGCCTTCGAATGGATGATCACCGGATTTGCGCTGCTGGCGGGATTGAGGCTGCTGTTGAGGTGAGTAGAGGAGAAAATGAACATCGAACATCGAACATCCAACATTGAACATCGAGGTGGAAGAGAAAGAAGTAACGACCTCTTCATAGGCAGGGACTTTTGTCCCAAAGGTCCGCGCAAAAGAGTCGCGGCTTCTTCATCTTCTGTCTTCTTGAAACTGAATGCTTGAAACTTGAACCTTTTATCGCTTTTGCTTGAGCGCTTGCCATGCTTGCCAAGCGAAGAGGCCCATGAAGATGGGCAGGATCACACTTCCGGTGCGATTGAAACCGAAGAGACCGATCAGCACCGCGCAAACGATCGTGATCCAGAGCGTGATTTTTTCCCGCTTTGGTCCGAGAATGGCATGCAGCATTTGGCCGCCATCGAGCGGTAGGATGGGGAGTAGGTTGAGCAGCGCCCAGATGAAGCTGATGCTCATGAGGGTGACGAAAAAATAACTGGCATGTGGTTTGAGTTCCGTGAGGTGGGGGAGTGTGTACCATACCGCGAGGCCGAGGGCGATTTGCAGCAAGGGTCCTGCGGCGGTGACCGTAAAGGATTGGGGGCGGCTGAGGCGCACACCGCTGTGTTGGGCGATACCGCCGAAGGCTTGCAAAACGATCGAGCTGTAAGCGCCGAATTTTCGCGCCGTGAGCGCGTGACCCAACTCATGGACAAGGATCGAGATGAAGCCGGCGAGCACGAAGAGCAAGGTTTGCAGAATCGCCGAGGCCGAGTCGGCGCCCAAGGCGCCACCGATCAGTACCAGGGTGATCCAGAAGAAGGGCTGAACCTCCACCGGAATGCCAAAAATGGAAAATCGTACCATGCGAGCCCTTGATAAAGGCGAAGCCGTGGCATTGCAAGGTATTGACGCATCGGGATGGAGTCGTAAAATCGCCCCCCCACAAGCCTCTTGGATCCGTGTTTTTGATTGAGTTTTTTTTTCGTCCGATGATCGTTTCGCCGATGCCCATGCGCATTGCGGTAGGGCTCGTGATGTTTATGGGCGCTGCGGTCCTATCGTCCTGCGGAGTGGGTGGCGCCAAGCCTGTTCCACCTCCGCCCGAACCGGTGCTCTACGGATGGCATGACGATGGTGGTGCGGGAAAAGTGACGGTACGCATCAGCCTGCCCGATCAGATCGCGGAGTACGAACGCGGTGGTCGGCCGATTGGGTGGTCGTATGTCGCCACCGGCAAGGAAGGTCATGGCACCCGCGCGGGAACCTACCGCGTCATGGAGAAAATCGAGGACAAGTACTCAAACAAGTACGGCTGGATCGAGGACGAGTTGGGCAATGTGGTGGATGGTGATGCAAAGGTCGGCGACCGCGTGCCCAAGGGCATGAAGTATGTGCCGGCACCTATGCCGTTTTGGATGAGACTCACCTCATACGGCATCGGCATGCATGGAGGGCTGATCCCCGAACCTGGCAAGCCTGCCTCGCACGGGTGCATCCGTTTGCCGAAAGATTTTGTGCCGCTCGTTTATGATGTGGTGAATGTCGGAACACCGGTGACCATCACCCACGCGCCCAGTCGACATGGGCCTGTCTTTCCTGCGCCGGATCAACAACTTGCCAGCAGCAATGGCGCCGCTCCGCTCGGTTTGCCTTCGGCTACGACACCGATGCCATAGTGGGCCCGCAGGGATTTGAACCCTGGACCAAGGGATTATGAGTCCCCTGCTCTAACCGCTGAGCTACAGGCCCGTGCCTTTTGACGGGACCGAATCTTTAGTGGCGGGGTCGCCAGCGGGCAAGAGATTTTGGCGACTTTGTGATGAACGAACCTCGAGTCGAATACCGCAAGCATCGACGTGCAGTGGTGCGGCTGCGGCTGCGATCGACCATTGCCCGCAATGTGTTGTCCGATCTTGCCATGCGGTCATGCCTGTGATGTGTGGGGTGCATGGATGAGGACACGGCCAAGGATCTCAAGTGGTTGCGCGAGGTGTATCAGGGTGATCATGCGCGGCAATTGACGCTGCGGGCGGTGATGACGGGTGGTTTGCTGGGCATGGTGTTGTCGATTTCGAATTTGTACACAACGCTCAAGCTGGGTTGGGCCTTTGGAGTCGCGATCACGGCCTGTGTGTTGTCGCATGTGCTGTGGAACGGGATGAGGGCCTTGAGTGGCGGTAGGATGTCGCGCATGACGATGTTGGAAAACAACTGCATGCAGAGCACGGCGAGTGCGGCGGGGTATTCTACGGGTGGCACGGTCGGCAGCGCGTTTGCCGCACTGTACCTTTTCGAAGGGGTGCATCAGCCCTGGTGGGTGGTGGCGAGCATGGTGTTGCTGACCGCGGCCTTGGGGGTGTTTTTGGCGATTCCGATGAAGCGTCGGATGATTCAGCACGAGGAGTTGCCGTTTCCGAGTGGCATTGCCGCGGCGGAAACTTTGCGCGGGCTATATTCCGAAGGGCGTGAGGCGATGCGCAAAGCTCGGGCCTTGGTGGTGGGCATTGTCATGGGTGGTTTGTTTGGCATTTTAAAAAACCTGCCGGCCTTGGCGGAGACTTATGCGGGTGGGTGGATCGGACGATTCGCCGCATGGTGGCACGGCTGGATGCCCATGCCCGAATTGTTGAAGTTTCGCTGGGATGTTTTGCCGAATGGCATTCGTATCTCGGGCTTCGGCTTCGAGCCGGGGGTGCTGATGCTTGGGGCGGGGATGATCATGGGTTTGAGAATGGCCCTGTCGATGTTGTTGGGATCGGCCTTGTTGTGTTTTGTGATCGCTCCCTATCTGGTCGCGCAGGACATCGCGTTGGCGGGGAATGCCGCCGTGCCGCATTCGATTTGGCAGGCGGGCATGGATGAAGTGATGCCGCGGCGCTGGGGAGTGTGGGGCGGCACGGCCTTGATGGTGTTTGCGAGCCTGACTTCGTTTGCCATGAGTTGGCGCACGCTGCTGCGCGCGCTGCGTTTTGGATCGGGTGGAAACGTTTCTCCGATCGCGCATCTCGAAGTGCCAATCAAGTGGATGTGGATCGGGTTGGTGCCGATCACCATCGGCATCGTCGCCTTGTTGAATATCGCTTTTGGCTTGGGAATTTTTGCGGGTCTGCTGGCAGTGGCGATGTCGTTCGTGCTGGCTTTGGTCGCCTGTCGCGCGACGGGTGAGGCGGATACCACACCGATTGGCGCGATGGGGAAGGTGACGCAGCTGGTGTATGCGGTGCTGGTGCGCAATAATCCCGCGGTGAATCTCATGTCGGCGGGGGTGACCGCATCGGCTGCGGGCAGCGCGGCGGATTTGCTGACCGACCTCAAGAGCGGATATCTTTTGGGAGCCAATCCGCGAAGGCAGTTTCTCGCGCAGTTTTACGGAATTTTCTTTGGCACTTTGGCGATTGTGCCGGCGTGGTATGCGCTGGCTCCGAGCGTGCAGGGCTTGACCGATCGTTTCCCGATGCCGGCCGCCAATGCATGGAAGGCAATGGCGGATTTGTTGGCGAACGGGTTGGGTCAGTTGCCGCAGAGCGCGGTGTGGGCGGTCATGATTGGCGGCGTGCTTGGCATTGCGCTGCCGTTGATCGAGGTGAAATCTCCGCGTTTAAGGGCATGGATGCCATCGGCGATGGGCTTGGGTTTGGGGATGATTGTGGATTTTTCCAACAGTCTTGGATTTGCGCTTGGAGCCTTGATCGCATGGATCTGGCAGCGTCGATCGGCATCAAGCGAGTCGGTTTACAGGGTGCCTCTTGCGTCGGGATTGGTCGCAGGTGAATCGCTGTTCGCGGCCATCGTTGCGATTCTATGCGCCGCCGCAGGGATGATGGGGTGAAGTTTCAAGTTTCAAGTTTTCAGTTTCAAGAGAAGAGAAAGAAGGAGCGAATGCTCGATCGCGGTAGGGCGACGCGGCCCGCGGCGCCGTAGCATTGGACCCGAGTGCAAAAGTCAAAATACAAACAAAGAGGTGTGGACCACGCCGAGTATGATGCATGGAGGCGCGAGGAGGAATCCACTTTTTCATTCGCTTTTAAGAACATGGATCGGGACGATCCATGGACGGCCTGGAGCAAGATGCTCCAGCTACGCGGAAGAGTCGGCGCCGCGAGGCCGCGTCGCCCTACCGGAGCGGACCTTTGCGGAGAAAGGTCCCTGCCTATGAAGATGCGACTGCCTCTTTGATCTACGATTCCAAGCGGATCGAGGTTGAGCGGCCGTGGGCGTCGAGGCCTTCGATGCGGGCGAATTCTTCGACGACTGGGAGCGAGGCCTTGATGGATTTTTTGTCGAGGCGCACGATGCTCGTGCGGCGTTGGAATTGATCGGCGCGCAGGCCTGAGAAGGAGCGTCCCGCGCCACCGGTGGGAAGGGTGTGGCTGGGTCCGGCAAGGAAATCGCCGACGGCGACGGGTGAGAAGTTGCCGAGGTAGATGGCGCCGGCGGTGCGGACTGTCGGCAGCCAGCGTTTTTCGTTGGCGGTGATGAGCGAGAGGTGTTCGGGGCAGAAGGCATTGCTGATGGCGATGCCTTCTTCGAAGGATTTTAGGTGAAGGAGGAAGGTGCCGGTCTTGAGCACATTGCGGATGATTTTTCCGCGGGAAAGAAGGGGCAGTTGTTTTTCGATTGAGGAAACGACGCGATTGAGCAGTGCCTTCGAATCGGTTGCGAATCCGACCACGCTGTCGCCACCGTGTTCGGCTTGGGCGAGAAGGTCGGCGGCGATGAAGTCGGGATTCCCGGACTTGTCGGCGAGGATGAGGATCTCGCTCGGGCCGGGAAGGAGGTCGATTGACACCGCGCCGACGAGTTGGCGCTTGGCTTCGACCACGAAGCGGTTGCCGGGGCCGAAGATGCGATCGACGGGTCGGATGGATTTCGTGCCGAGCGCGAGCGCGGCGATGGCCTGGGCGCCGCCGACTTTGACGATCTCGGTGGCACCGGCTTGTTTCAATGCGTAGAGCAGCGCGGGGTTCACCGATCCATCGGGCGCACAGGGTGTGGCGGCGATGATTTGCGGCACACCTGCGGCCTTGGCGAAACCGGCGGTCATGAGTGCGGTCGAAACAAGAGGTGCCTTGCCGCCCGGCACATAAACGCCAACGCGGTCGAAGGGAGTGAAGCGTTCACCGACGGTGGCGCCTTCGGCATTTTTCATCGACCAATCCTTGCGCAGGCTGTGTTTGGCAAAGGCGTTGATGTTTTTGAGGCTGCGCGAAACGGCGCTGCGAGTGGCGCGGCTCACCGATTTTTCGGCGGCCTGCAGTTCCGCTTCGGTGACAAACAATGCTTTTGCTTTGAGCGTTGCACCGTCGAAGCGTTTGGTGAGCGTAACAAGCGCCTCATCGCCTTTGGCGGCGACTTGCGCGATGATTTCGCCGACCAGATCGCGCACGCCGACTTCCGGAATCGCGCGGCGGTTGAGGCGCCTTACGAAGGCCTGGTATGCCGGATCGCTGTGGCTGAGAATTTTCATGCACGCTTCTCGAGTGGAACGAAGGGTCGCAAGGTGGCACCGGTGTAAATTTGGCGCGGGCGCACGATGCGGCTGTCCGCGTCTTCCATGACCTCTTTGTAGTTCGCGACCCATCCCGGCATGCGGCCGATGGCAAACATGACCGTGAACATGTCGGTTGGGATGCCGATCGCGCGCATGATGATGCCGCTGTAAAAGTCGACATTCGGATAAAGTTTGCGGGCGATGAAGTATTCGTCGTGGAGTGCGATTTCCTCGAGTTTTTTGGCGATTTCGAGGAGTGGGTCCGACTTGTGAAGTTGGGCGAGCACCTTGTCGCACTGTTGCTTGATGATGACAGCGCGCGGGTCGAAGCTCTTGTAGACGCGGTGGCCAAAGCCCATGAGGCGGCGATTGCCGACCTTGTTTTTCACTTCGGTGAGGAACTTCGTGCCATCGTCGCCTTCTTGGTGGATTTCCTCGAGCATTTCGAGCACCGCTTGGTTGGCGCCGCCGTGAAGAGGGCCCCAAAGCGCACAGACGCCGGCGGATGCCGACGCGAAAAGGTTGGCGCGGCTCGAAGCGACTGTGCGGACCGTCGAGGTCGAGCAGTTTTGTTCGTGGTCGGCGTGAAGCAGGAAGATCAGGTCGAGGGCCTTGACGATTTCCGGGTTGAGTTCGCAGTCCTCACCGGGTTGCGAAAACATCATGTGGAGGAAGTTCGCGGTGTAATCGAGTGTGCTGCGCGGATAGATCGGCGGAAGGTCGTGAGCCTTGCGGTAGGCGAAGGCGGCGATGGTGCGGATTTGAGAAATGAGGCGCGCGGCGTGATGCGGGAAATTCATCTCGCGGTTGTCGCCGCTGGCGAGGTCCGGATAGTAGGACGATGCGGCGTTGATCATCGCCGAGAGGATCGCCATCGGGTGGGCGGTGTGGGGGAAGCCTTCGAAGTGGAAGCGCATGCTCTCGTGGAGCATTTGGTTGTCGGTGAGCAGCGTGGAGAACTCGTCGAGTTCGGTGGCGGTGGGGAGTTCGCCATAGATCAGCAGGTAGGCCGTCTCGACAAAGGTACTTTTTTCCGCGAGTTCGGCGATGTCATATCCGCGGTAGCGAAGGATGCCCTTTTCGCCGTCGATGAAAGTGATGGCGCTTTTGCATGAGCCGGTGTTGCCGTAGCCGGGGTCGAGCGTGATGAAGCCGGTTTTGCTACGAAGGACTGAAATATCCATGCCCTCCTCACCTTCGGAGCCGGTGACGGTTGGAAGCTCGAGGACTTTTCCGTCGATGTTCAGTTCCACTTTTTTGTTCATGTGCGGCGCAATCAAGCAGTTTCAATTCCAATGCGCCAGTTCTCTTTGCGCGTATTTTCAGGCCTTCGGGCAAGTTCACTCGCTGACGTCCGGGTAGGAACCCAGAAGCTTGATCATCGAGCAATGCTGGTGGAGCTCGGTGAGGGCTTCGGCGACCTGCGCGTCCTCGCAATGGCCGGCCAGGTCGACATAGAAGACATATTCCCATTCCTTGCGCTTCGATGGGCGAGATTCGATTTTTGAAAGGTTGATGTGGAAATTGTCGAAAGCCTGGAGGGCTTTGACGAGTGAACCAGGGCGGTCGTGAATGGCAAAGAGGACTGAGGTGCGGTCGTGGCCGGTGGGTGGACAGGTTTTTTCGCCGATCACGAGGAAGCGGGTCGTGTTGGTGGCGCTGTCCTGAATGTTGCTCTCGAGCAGGTCGAGGCCGTAGATTTCCGCGGCGAGCGGACCACCGAGTGCGGCGGCGCCTTGCTTGGCCTGTTCCTGTGCGATCTGGGCGGCCTTGGTGGTGGATGAAACCTCCACGAGGTCGGCTTGGGGAAAATTTTTGTGGATCCACGAGCGGCATTGGCCGAAGACCTGTGGGTGCGAGTAAAGCGTGCGGATCTCGCTGCGCGGGATGGCAGCCATCAGGCAATTTTCGATGCGCAACAGAATTTGCGAGCAGATGTGCAGGGGCGAATCGACGAAGAGATCGAGCGTGTGGGACACCGCGCCTTCGGTGGAGTTTTCAATTGGCACGACGCCGTAGTCCGCGCTGCGGCGGGTGACTTGATCAAAGACATCGGCGAAGTTTGGCTGTGGAGAGTAGCCGACCGAGTGGCCGAATTTTTTGATCGCCGCTTGATGCGTCCAGGTGCCTTCGGGGCCGAGGTAGGCGATTTTGAGGTCGTCCTCGAGAGCGAGTGCGGCCGACATGATTTCGCGGTAGATCGCGCGGATCGAAGTCTCGCTGAGGCGTCCCTGATTCATCGAGATCAGGCGGCGCAGCAGGGCCTCCTCGCGCTCGGGTGCGTAGATTTGCAGGCCGTCGCGTTTTTTTACCACGCCGACTTCATGCACGAGGTCGGCGCGACGGTTGAGCAGGTCGAGCAGCTCTTGGTCGATGGTGTCGATCTGGCGGCGGATGTCGTCGAGGTTCACGGGAGTCGGTGGATTCAGGATTCGGAATCGGCGAAGGCCTCATCGTTGCCGGCGCTGGCGGCCGGGCTGCCGATGGTGCTGAAGGCGAGTTGCATTTCCGGCTCTGCTTGATCTTTCGTTTCCGTGGCTTCCGGCAGCTTGATTTTGCGAAGCTCTGACGCGTTCGGGAGTTCGTCGATTGAGCGAATGCCGAAGTGCTCGAAAAACAGGTCGGTTGTTTCGTAAAGCAATGGGCGGCCGGGAAGTTCCGCGCGACCGCCGATGCGGATCAGGTCGCGGTCGAGGAGTTTTTGGATCATGCCGTCGCAGGCGACGCCGCGGACTGCTTCGATGGCGGACTTGGTGATCGGTTGGCGGTAGGCGATGATCGCGAGCGTTTCCATGGCGGGACCGCTGAGGCGTTCCGGTTTGCGGCCGGGGAAAAGTTGGCGGACGAATTCGCCGAATTCCGGGCGTGTGTAGAGCTTCCAGCCTTTTGGGCGTTCGAGGATGACAAACGAGCGATGATGGGAGGCGTAGGATTCGTTGAGGCTTGCGATGGCGGTGCTGACACGGTCCGCATCGGTTTGGCCTAGGGCGAGCAGCCACTCGGCGAGTGGCGGGGATTCCTTGCCTTCTTCGATTTCGCGGGAGCGCACATCTTCAGCCTCAGCGACGCGGCTGCGGATGAGGCGGGCGATTTCGTCCGAGGGGAGGGGGTCCTGGGAGGCGATGAGCAGGGCTTCGATGATGGCGTTGAGCTCCATACGGGGCGGCAGTATATGATGGGACGGCAGTTTAGTGTGGCGGGAGGGCAATACAAGCGTGCCGCCAGCGGGTGGTCGACTGGATATTTCGCGGTGGGGCGAATTTTTCCCTTGATGAGTCGCGCCACAAGGACTAATCCACCCCGCTCTCCGCGATCGCAAACCATTTTCCGATCGGGCTGCGGGGAAAATCCTGATCCTACCAGTTGAACACTGCGCCATGGCTGCAAAGAAAAACACCCCGAAAAAGGCCGCCCCCAAAGGCAAGGCAAAACCTGTTGCAAAGCCTGTAAAAAAAGCGGTTTTGAAGAAAAAGGCCACCGCTCCCAAGAAGGCGCTTCCAGCGAAAAAAGCGGTGAAGAAAGCTGCGCCCGCGAAGAAGTCGGCGCCCGTGAAGAAATCAGCACCGGCAAAGAAACCCGCTGCCGTGAAGAAGCCCGCACCGGCGAAAAAGCCGACGGTGTCCAAAAAAGCGACGCCTGCCAAAACCGTCAAGCCGGTGGCCAAGCCTGTCGCAAAGAAGGTGGCTGAAAAGAAAGCGATCGCACCCACGGCCAAGGTTGGGGTCAGCAAGCCTGTTTCCCAAAAAATCGATGTTAAAAAGGCTCCGGTTTCGATCGCAAAGAAGAAGCCTAAGGTCGTTGAGGTCGCCGTGGCGCCTGTGGCTCCCCACAACAGCGCCTTCATCCAAAAACAGCGTCAGCGTTTGCTCGATCTTCGCGACGATTTGGTCGACTCCATGTCGGGCATGACCCGCGATACCATCCGCAACGCACCGGAAGGTTCTGAGGCTTCGGGCAGCGGTCAGCATCAGGGCGATGCGGGCAGCGATGCCTATGACCGTGACTTCGCGCTCTCGGTTTTGGCCAAGGAACAAGATGCCTTGTATGAAATTGAGGAA
>Ga0208090_1000162_pt1 | contig 12642 bp, 19 predicted proteins | sample LakMenEpi20Jul12_FD_150718 | JGI IMG/M metagenome (GOLD analysis project Ga0208090, IMG submission 150718) | Freshwater microbial communities from Lake Mendota, WI - 20JUL2012 deep hole epilimnion (SPAdes) | ecosystem: Environmental > Aquatic > Freshwater > Lake > Epilimnion/Euphotic zone ...
TTCAGTTCTACCTTGAAACCAACCTATAATATTACCATCATTAATTAATCTTGCAACTTCTTTACATAACATTTCATCGGTGTCGAACATTATAATTTTACTTCTATTATTTTGTAATATAATTTTAAGTAATTCAGGATTACTCCACTCTTCACCTAAATAGGGAGATTGATTATCACCACCTTTTACTTTCGGATTACCCATTACAATATGATGTTGATATAAACATGCACCAATTGCAGAACCACTATCCGATGGTGCAAATGGTATCCATACATTTTTAATTGATGTTGATGTTTTTATTTTACCATTAGCAGTTCCATTATATGCACACCCACCACCTAATACTAAATTTTCACACTCCCAAATATTTGTAATTCTATTGATAACAAAGTATAATGCACCTTCATACCATTGTTGTAATGATGCAGCTAAGTCTTTGTGGTGTTGTTCTATTGGTTCATCTTTGAAACGTGGAGGAAATCCAATTAAATCAATAAGTTTTTGATTAAACATATCGTTATCCGATGTATGCCATGTAAAGTAAGACATGTCCATCTTTACGATGTCGATTTCACCACCGGTAGTAACAACTTTATCAAATATGTTATTATATTTTTGATTATCCCCATATGGAGCAAGTCCCATCACTTTATACTCACCTTCGTTTGGTTTAAATCCTAAATAAGCAGTAAATGCTGAATATATTAATCCTAATGAATGTGGAAAGTGTAGGGTTTGTATCTTATGAAATCCTTTCTCATCACACATCGCTGCATATATAGTATGTGATTCACCAACTCCATCAATTGAGAGACCTATTGCTTTATCAAATGGTGATGTGTAGTAAGATAGTGCTAAATGTGAATGGTGGTGTAGTGAATATAAAATTTCTCCATCATATCCAATTGATTTTAATATTCCTTTTAAATTACCTTCCGATTGATTCCATCTTTTTAAGAATTGTCTCCATTTCATTGGATATCTTAAACCACCCCACTTACCAATGGTTTCTCTAACTCTTTCAAATTTATCTTTTGGGTTTTCATACCAACAAACCATATCAATTTCATCAATTGTTATTTTTGCATATTCTAAACACCATTGGATTGCTTTAAACGGAAAAGAACTATCATGCTTTTCGCCGGATAGTTTTTCTTCTTCAATTGCACATATAACTTTACCATCTACAACTATTGCTGCAGCAGAATCATGGTAAAATGCGGATAACCCTAATTGTATCATCTTTAAATTTTTATATCACCATCCCTATCAAATTCGTTATAAAGTGCCATCTGTTTTTCTTTCATTTTGTTGACAACTTTAGTAATGTAATGTGTAGGATGTCCTGTCATTTCTCTAATAAGTAGATACAATGATTTTTTATTAAAATTTTCTATGTAATTAGCTCTACGAAATAATTCTAATACAGAGTCTGCAATTTGCATATCTCTTTTCTTTGGAAAATGGTTTTCTAAATGTTTATCCCAATATTGTAACATTCTAATATTAAAAGTTCTATGTTCATCATTTCTTTCCTCCTCTCTAAAATTATTTTCAGTATCAAATGATTCTGGTAATCCTGACATCACATCGGTATCTTTGTATCTTTTATAATTTGCATTATTATTTAAAATAAGATAGTTTCTAGCAACAATTGTAAAGTAAGAGAATGCTTTACCTTTTCCGGCTTTGTACATATGAATTTTTTCAATCATAAATGCAACAACCTCTGCCATTACATCTTTTGGGTCATCATCAAAGTAAGTAAATTTCCATTTATTATAAACTATCTCTGCCAATTTATCAAATGCCGCTGCAATTCTTTCTCTATATAATTTATCTTTAATATATTGGTCACTGGTTAGATTATACTCAATGATTGCATCTTCGGTATCTTTTGGAAAATATTGTCTATTCGGGCCTCTCTTCTTTCTAATTGGCATCTTTTTGTTGTTTGAATTTTTCTATTGTTTCTTTGATTTGATAAAATATAGAACCAACTTCATCATCTTTCTCAAACATTTCACGACTATCGATTAGTCTTAATGCCTCCAGTAATGATTCGTTTCTTTCAATTTCGGTTTGTATAAACTTTTGTGTTTCTTCGTATGTATCTTCATATTTTTCTAATTTTTGAAGAAGATTATAAACTACATATAATAATGTAAGTATAAGTAATGTAAGTATTGTATATATCATATTAAACTATTTCGTATCCTTCTAAAAAATATTTATTTGCATTTTTGTATTTAACTTCAACCATTTCTCCTTCTTTTGATTTCATTACAATTTTTTCATTTCTACCAAAGTCTACCTTTTTTACTACCTGTGTATTATATACTCTATCTTTAATTGTAAATCCGTCTAAATGGTCAATTTCATGTTGAACAATAACTGTCATCATTGTTTCTTTTGATATTGATTCATTTGCTTTATCACCTTCTGGATTAATTTCAAATGTTAATTCACCAAAATTATCCGTATCAATTACGACTTTACAAGCTCTAATAGTTCTTGTTGGTTTTGAAAGTGATGAGGGAATAGATAGGCATCCTTCCATAAAAAGAAAACCTTCTTTTGATTTTTCTTTTATCATTGGATTTACTAAAAACAATTCTTCTTCTCCAAATTTAATATAACAAGCTCTCTTTTTAATTCCTAATTGAGTTGCTGATATTCCTAAACCTGGATACTCATTTAGTCCTTCTTCTAATTGTTTTCTTAACTCATCTGCTTCTTGTTGAGTTATTTCTGACTTTAATACAGGAGTTTTAAGATACTCCGTAAACTCTTTTGTTGTTAGTCCATTAGAACCTTTGTCAACTATTAATTTCATATTTTATTTTTTTAATCCGTATTTTATCCACTTATACCAAACTCTTTCGTGAATGTAATATTGAATGGGTTTATAAATCAATTCTGCTACTCCAAATGCTGCTCCAACTTTAATTGAACCACTTATCAACCACATTAATAAGAAACCAACTAAGGTACTTACAATACGATATGATATGGTTTTTGCAATATGTCTCTTTCTTTCTACTATCATAATAATGAATGGGTTATTTTTTCATATTTTTTATTCCTATCCAAAATTGAAATATTAGCGGCGTATACCACTCGTTTATTTGTTGATTTTTTATTCAATTCGGGTCTGTGTAGTATGTCAGATGAAAACATTATCATTTGGCTTTCCGTAGGTAAAAAAGAAACTTCTTTACCATTTTTTGTTTTAAAAGATATGTGGCCATCGTTACCTTCCAAATTATTGGGTATTTGAACATAATAAACAATGCTCCATTGGGGGGGTTCTTTAATGAAATCTAAATTTCCTTTACTTATGTGATCGTGAAAGTTGGTGTGGTTATTTTTATTATCACTAATATAAACCCAATCATCAAAAGAAATTAAATAATTTTCATTAAGTTTAAAATGTAATAAAACTTTTTTTAATATTTCATTTCGTATATCTGTAATATTTTTTGAAATTACTTCAATTTTGCATTGTGTTCCATTTGTAGTAGTATCATGTATTGTACGTTTAGAAACATCACAATTATATTCTAAATCTTTCACTAACATTGCATTATCAATATTTGTAATTTTTGAGTTAAAAATTGTCAAATCTTCATTAAGTTTTAATTCTTCAAACATAATTATTCTTTATCCATTTTATAAATTATTTCATCACCATTGGAGTCAATGTATTTTTGTCTAATTGCGGTTCCACTAATTTTTTCAATTTCTTTTGGTGGTTCGTGGTAAATAACTTCGTAACCAACTCCTCTACCATAGTTTACACTTTCGATATCTGGAATTATTGATAATAAAATCTTATCCCAGTTTTGTGTAAAGAAGGGTTCTTTTTGTAATTCTTGTAATACTTCTTGTGCTGATTTTGGATTGTTCTCATCTTTTTGAACATCTCTAATTGCTACCCAACAATTCTTTCCTTTCTCCAATTGTTGATTTATTAACCACTCATGTCCTTTATGCCAAGTTTGCCATCTTCCGATGAATAATGCGTATTTTTTCATATTTGTAATATACGAAAATAATTTTATAATACCAAATAATTAATAAGTTTTGATATTTTCTTCTTCATTTTTAATTTTTACCAACTCTCTAACACTTCCACCTTTTGATTTTAACCAATAATTAACTGCTTTTGGATTATTTATCCATAAATTTCGTTTTTGCCATTGAAAATCTGGATGCATAAATTCTTCCCATTTTAATGATGGTGTTTCTTCTATATCTTCATCATTAGGTGTAGAATTTGCCACAACATCAGTAGTGTTAGTAGATGTAATTTCATTCGTTTTGTTAATCTCATTTTTTTCAGTTTCGTTAATAATATCATCTCCGTAAACCTCATATAAACCCATTTTTTGATTATTTTCAATCATTTCACCTAAAATATCTTCTCTTTTTTTCTTTTTAACATCGATTAGTCCATTAAATGCTATGATAAGTGCTACTGCCAATGGGTCAAACACTATTACAATCAAAAATATGAAGAATTTGACTACATTTTTCAATTCTACACCAAATGCTTCTGCTACAAACCTAAAACCACCCACTTCTTTCTCCAAATCTATGTTAGAAGTCTTAATTTCGTTGATTTTTTCGTTCTCTTTAGCGTTTTGGTCTTGCAAATCACTAATTTTTTTGTTAATTTTAGCAATTTCTTTGTCTCTATTGTCTATTGAGCGTAAAAGACGAGAATTTACCTTGCCGCCATCAATGATTTTACCTTGATTTTTGTTAAACTCACTAATTTGTGTTGATAGTTGCGTAATTTGAGTAGTATTTTGGTCAATTTTAGTAGAGTGTACCATAATTTCCCTATCTACCTGTTGTAGTTTGAGTGATTGTGACTGAAAAGCATTGGATAGATAACCAAAGATACCTGCAGATGTGATTAACATAAGTAATGCAACTGCAGAAACTAAATACCACTTATTAAATCCCTTAATTTCACCCCACATTTGTTTTAAATAAGTTGCTGCTACTAATTTAGCAAACTCCAAAGCACCTGCCATTACCATTACTGCGGTTGATGCTCCACTAAATAGAACACCCAATCCGGTAACCGAAAAGAACGCTGCACAACCGGCTATAATTAGTGCAGAAAATCCGACTAAATATTTAAGCCAATTCATTTATCTATTTATTCTTGTTAATTCGGAAATACGCTCTACTACCTTTCTTGCATCTTCTAAAGTAGTGTGAGCTTCTGATGGTGTCATATTCTGTGCACCAGTAATTCCATTTTGTAAAATCCTTAACTTGCCGTCTAAAGATTCCAATAACATTTGTATTTTTTCGTTGTATATCATAGTAATAAGTATTTATTTGTATAAAAAAAGGTAGAAGTGTTTAAACTCCTACCTTTCTAATATACGAAAAATAACTGAATTAACCAACTTTTAAGGTTAATTTTTTTGGTTTGGACTCTTCCTTTCTTTCAAGAGTAATTAAGAGAATACCATTTTTAATCTCAGCTTTTGCTTTTTTACCATCAAAGTTTTTACCTACTTGGATTCGTTCTTCAATGTCTGAAATTAATTGATTGAAAGGGTTTTCTTTGTCCTCTCCTATCTTTTTAGCTTTGATTTCAATTTTGTCCTCAAAGCAATTAATTTCAATATCTTTGGGGTCATGACCTAATACAGATAATGCAATTGTTGCAGATTCATCTTTAATGTCTACTGCGAATTTGTTTGGAACATAAGTTGTTGTTTTTGGTTCATTAAAGAACTCTTCGAATAATTTACTGTAATCAATTGTGTACATAATAAATGTTTTTTGTTAATAATATCCTATATAGTCCAAATACTATACCAAAGGACTACTTTTGACATTTTGACATTAAAGTATGTTATCTTGTCTTTCAATGATTGTCGACATATGGTCTGCCCAATGCATAATAAATTGTAACTTATAAACTAATTGTTTCTTTAAGTCGTGACCTGCTAAATACTTTTGATTATCTTCATCATACATACCATCAGTAAGTTTGATTGCAAAATACTCTTTCTCATTATACTGAATACCATAGTGGTTCAATGTAAAGAAAGTTCTATCGGTTAAGGTCATATATGGAATATTCTCATTACGAACAAATAAAGTTCCGTATTTCTTTTGAGACCATTCTTCCTGATTTGGTAAATAATGTAATTCACCCCTAACACCTAACTTTCCTAAGTCGTGATGTAGACAACTAAATATCAATTCTTCTTCGGTGAAATCAATTTCTCCACCTTGCATTACGAATAGGTCTCTCATTTTAAGAGCGTTCTTACATACATTAAAGATGTGGTCAATATACCCACCTATATATGCGTTATGATAGTGTTTTGAGCCAGATGCTGCAGATAGTGTAAGATTAACACCCAATTCTTCTTCGGAATACATATGGAGTAATTTCTCCAATCTTTCTCCTTTGAAATATTTCTTAATTATACCTATAAATCGGTCATAATTTGCTTTTAATTCTTGTTCTGTCTTTTGTTTCATAATTTAGAGTTTAATTGTTTATAATACTCTAATATACGACAAATATTTGACATTACCAAATTTATATTAATTTGCGTTCCAGTTCTCCATAAGGTAAATAGTTTGGAAATTTCATTGATATATAATCAAACAACACTCTACCATAATGACTATGGTGTTCCGGTCCAGGATGTAAATCATCAGAACCCAAATCCTTTTTAAAATTGTCTAATGCGGTAAATCTATTAAACTCTTGGTAATCGGTTAATAAATGTTTACCATCCCACAACCAATTACATTTTTTTGATTCTAAAAATAATTTTATTAATTGATGATTTTTATACCAATTTATAAAATCAGAATTATCATTTTGTAAAATATCTAAACTGCTTTGAATGGTTTGACCTTCTTCCGTTTCTAATAATTTACCCCAAACTCTAGTTGGTATATATGGTTCAATGCCATTATCTTCCGTATATATTTCCCTTCTATGTGGAAAGGTGTACATTATTAAGACTAAATCTGGTTTAATTAAATCATAATAACTCATTAAACATCTACATATAAAATCATTACTTCTCCCACCGGTTCCAAAATTAAAATTTACACCATTTTCAATATGATTACAAAATTGAGCAGGCCACGTTTCATTGTCGTTTACACCAACTCCTTCCGTAATTGAACATCCCAATGACATTACCCTAAATCCTTCTTTTTTTATACTATCACCTCTAAATCCCAATTCATTATAGGTGTAGGTGCATAGATTGGTATTATCGTTACCCGATGTTCGGTATTGATTATTCACTCTTTCTTTTAATGAATACTTATATGATGAAATTTCAAAAGTCTCAGGTTTCCAATATTCTAATGCTTTCATATTAATTTATTTGTTTCTATTTTTATATGTTCGTTTTGCAAAAACCAAAGTAATGAATATCTTTCTCCATCTAAAATGGGTGTTATTTCATGCTCAATTCTTACATCAAATATATAAGTATTTCCAATAACTTTATTTAATATAATTTCATTTGGGTTGTATAATTTAAAATCCCCTTCAGTAAAATCATCATTCAACAAAACTCCCACAGCATATACTCTATTATCTCTAATGTCGTTATGTTTTCCAAACCAATCTCCTTTTATAAACTTATGAAAATGTATTTTTTCTTTTATTTTTATAATTTTAATATTGGTTTCCGTTTCAACAAATGTTTTTAATTTATCAAATAACCATTTAGTTTCTAATGAATATATAATTGGTTGTGAATTATATTTTCTATCACCCATTCTCCAATTTGTGATATGTGTTTCGTTATATGATATTATAGATTCACATTCTTCTTTGCTAAATAATATTTTTTCTTTTATTATCATACGTTAAGGTATATGTATCTTTTCTATATTTTTTATTATAATCAAGCATATCCAAATGTATTGGATTTTCAATGTTTAAATAACTAACGACCCTATTAACGTCTGTTTTATTAATATACATATTTTCATATGTTATTTGAAATACATCTTTATTTTTTAAACGGTTTTTTAAATGTTCGTATTTGTAAATTGTTTCTATTATTTTATTTCGATTATCATTAATCCACTCATTTGTTATTTTATATGTATCGTGCCATATATCTTTACTATCGGCATTAATAAAACTTATGGCGGTGTCAATATTATTTTCCCTCGTCAAACATATAACTTTATCAAATTTATTTATAATTTCATTTGATGGCATATATTCCTCTACAACTATTTTTTTAATTATATTTGTTTTTTTAAATATAGATTCGAATGTAGTTTTATCATATGGAGTTTCATCTAATTCAATATCCAATTCGTTTGATATCCATTTACATAATGTAGTAGAACCACATCTTGTATGTGACAAAATTAGAATACGCATTATATCAAAGTTTTATTTGTAGTATCGATAAATTCATAAAGATTATGAAATAAATTTTGATTTTTCCATATTTTATTAAACTCTTTTTTAAATAAATAGTGTTCTGGGTGTTTTATATCCCACACTTGTTTCAATTTAAATTCACCCTCCGAAAATGTTCCCCAATTTGTTATTTTACCAAAAAATACATTTACCTTTTTACCAAAAATAGAATACATCAAATTATAAAATGTTTCCATTTCCATATAATTTGTATCTTGTACAACAAACGATGTTTTTATTGATTGTAGTGTTTCTATTGTAGAAATAAAATTTAAGTTATCGATTAAGGTATCCCATTTACCACCCAATCTTGTTTTATTTTCGTAGGTATTACGTGTTCCTGCATCTATTGATATCTCACAGGTTGTTACATATTTATGAACATTTGGCATACTATCCCACATTTCCTTTGTCCACATTGATGCATTTGTATGAAAATGTATTGATTTTAAATTTGGATATTTTTTTGGATTAAAATTTCTTAAATAATTCCTAAATCCAACCGAAACAAATGGGTCACCTGAACCTGTTATGTATAAAGTTTTTACGTTTGCGGAATAATAAGTATCTATTTCTTCTATTGTTTTTTCTATTCGTTTAATTCCGTTACTATCTTCCACAATCAAATCTACCCTACATGATGGACATTTATAATTGCATGTCCTATCAAAATTCATAATAATATTATCGGGAGTATTATTTTCTACAATTTCTTTAAAATTTATATCTGGTTTTTTTAAACCTATTGGGCCTGACGTTATTCCGTAATTGATTAATTTACTTAAATACGGACAAAGTTCTTTACTACAATATTTAAATGAACCATCTAATATAGAATTTCTAATGTCAACAATTGGTTCACTATTATAAACATCTTTTAATGGTATTTCATTAAGTTCCACTTTATTTGGTAACCAAGATGGACAACATACAAAACAAACATTATTGTGTATTTCTAATGAATTGAATGGTACACTACATATATAATTTTTTAAATCTATCATAATATATTATCATCTATAAAACCAAAAATTTAAAGCGTATCGTGTCCCGTCTGTTACTGGTTTTATTTCGTGAAATTCACGTCCTCCATTAAATAAAACAGCATCACCTTTTTCTAAATTTACAACTTTATCATTTATGTATGTATCACCACCTACAAATCCATCGGATAATAAAATTATTGATGTTTTATTTCCCGCACCATCTACATGATTTCGTAACCACCTCCCATCTTTATATTCTGTCATTTGCATCCACATTACTTTGTATTTAGGAAAATTATATTTACTCAACTCATTTATTACTAAATTATAAATTTCTTCATTCCATTTTTTTTTATCTAATGGGTAGCTGGTAATTTGTCCCCAAATTAACCAAACAAACCAATTTGTTTTATATGATTGACTTAATACACATTCATTCTTAATTTTTTTTATTAAAGTATCACAAAAATCATCGGAAAAAATATTTTTATAAATTTCCATTATGTTATTGTTTTTTCATTTTTAGTAACCAAATTAAAAAAACAAACTAAAGAATATCTATTACCATTTAATACAGGTGAAACTCTATGCATCAAGTTATCATCCATAATTAACGATAATCCCTTTTTTGTTTGAATTTTTATCGATTCATTATACTGGTCAATGTACTCAAATTCTCCACCACTATATTCATCGTTTAAATATGTTACAATGGTTAAATCGGATGAATCGGTATGAAATACATCAGTTTTGTTTGTATTGACTGTTATTTTATTAATCCAAATCCCTTTATCTTTTAATGTATATTTTTTATTATATGTTTTATATAAAAATAATTCAATATTTTTTTTGTATTTATCTTCAATTTCTAAATGATATCTATTGTAATAATTATAATGATTATATTTTGTGGAATTCAATTTTTGGCCAATACCTTCAAAAGTTTTATCTTCTATTTCATTTAATAAAAAATTAATATAATTTTCATCAAATAAGTTAGTTAATATGTTTTCATATATCTCTACCATTATAATAATTTATTTGTATTTATTTTATTGTAAAATTCTACACCATTAAATGTAGAATATTTTAATTCATATTGATTGTTTTCAAATGAACCATTATTTTTATATGGTAAAGATTTGTACTCATCTTCATCAATTATATATCTAATACCACTCAATCTTTTATCAAAAAATTTATACTCAAAAAATCCAACAATACAATTTAAATTACTTATTTTTTTAACACTATCTAAAAAATTATGAATATTTTTATCTCGATGTGTATCATGTAAAATTCCATCAAATTTTTTATTTAAAGTTGGGATTATATCAACCCAATCCCCTAATAGTATTTTTACATTCGATTTATCCTTTGCCCATTCGACTGCAGTGTGATATATATCAGGATGAATTTCAATTATTGTATGTGATTTAACATTAGGATTTTTTTGTATTTCGTCCGCAGACAGATGCATTCCAAATCCTATTTCTAATATATCACCTCCATTTTTTGTAACTAAATTAGCCAATTGTTTCATTAATTTTAATTCACCGACATGCATCACAGCTTCACCCAATTCCATAGTTTCTTTTATGAATATTGCATCTTGTGTAAAAACTAAATTTTCTTTACCGGTCATATTAAAGTTTTTGTTTCAAAAATTGTTTTATATAATAAATTGGAAAATTGAATATGTCCTAAAAAACTGAAATGATAATCTATAAATTCATTATTAGAGTGTTGTGATATTGTATTAATAGATGTTCTTATATTATCATCAATATCCCAAATAAATACATTATTAACTTTATATTTTAATTGGTCTTTTAAAAAATTGAATCTTTTATCTTGTCTTTCTTTAAATAATTTATTACTAGCAAATGATACACCATAATTTAAAATGGTTTCTAATTCCACTTTATTTTTATCATATTTGTTCTTTTTTAAATCCAAATCTAATGTATACAATGATTCACCATATTGTGTATGCCATCCAGTTTTATTTAAAAAGGGAACATCGAATCTTTCGAAAAATGTTTTTTGGATAATCACAATATCATTTTTATTAATTAAATCGTATACATCAATTATACTATCGATTATATAATCATTGCTAGCACCACTTTTTGACATATTTTTTATATTACATCCGACCATATTTGATAACAAATTAGGCCAAATATCATATTCTTCCTTATTATATTTTTGATAATAGTTGGTATCACCATCTCTAATACCCTTGTCTTCTCTACAACCATCTCCAAATGTAAATGAATCGCCAAATGTCCAAATTGTTTGCATATTATATGAATGTCTTGTTTGTTTTTGGTAAATCAAATCTATCATATATTGAATTATATTTTTTGATGAATTCGTCATTTAATTTTAAATTTGATTCAATATGTTTACTTGTGTTAAGTTTATCAATTTTGAATTCAAATCCAAGCTTATCACTTACCCATTCTTCTAATTCATATAACTTATTAAAGTCGAACCATTTAATTCTAGAATCATGTAAATGATAATGTGCGTCGGGTGTAAATAAAATAACCAACCACAATTTTAGTTTAAAATTTGTAGTTAAATTATGTTTTTTTATGAATTCATCTACTATCAATTCTTTTCCGTTACCTTCTGCTATTCTGATTGCGATATCATTTGAATTAAAAAATAATACCTCATCTATTGAAAGATTTTTCATTATGTTTGCGGAATATTCATCGTAAGTATTTACCAATTGAATTACGTGATTATACAATGAAATAAATTTCTCATGTCTATTTCTATAAACAGATATTATTTCAAAATGATTACCAAACTTTTGTTCTAATAAATCAATAGCTTCATGTGCATGTGGTAAGTTTCTAAGTAGTGTGGTATCATCTTCTAAAAAATCTATATTTGAAATTATTTCATCAAACCCAGGTGTATAATGTTGTATTTCAATACGTTCATCTTTTAAACATTTTAACATAAAAGAAGAAGATGCACATCTTGGCAAACTAATGTATATAAATTTATTGTTTACTAACATTATAATAGTGTTTTTTTAAATTCTTTAATTTCTCTTAGTTTAATCCAAGTTACAATTGAATACCTAATACCGGTGTTGATTGGGTTAACCTTATGTTCTATGTTAGAATTAAAAATAAACATATTACCATTACCTTGTTCAAAGGTAATAATCTCATCATC
>Ga0208090_1000164_pt1 | contig 12609 bp, 11 predicted proteins | sample LakMenEpi20Jul12_FD_150718 | JGI IMG/M metagenome (GOLD analysis project Ga0208090, IMG submission 150718) | Freshwater microbial communities from Lake Mendota, WI - 20JUL2012 deep hole epilimnion (SPAdes) | ecosystem: Environmental > Aquatic > Freshwater > Lake > Epilimnion/Euphotic zone ...
TTTTTGACCACTTGAACTTATCACTGACACCCGTCTTCACAATCATTCTTTGTTTGCTCCAAAACAATACGTTTCACCCACAGATTTTGCGGAAGAGGCTAACACTTATGCCAACCAGCAGCCTAAATAAGAATAAAGGCTGTCCAACTTACGGGGGAGCACTACACATTTGCAAATCTCATTTCCTCAGTTAATCGCCCCCCTGGAAATATATAGTTAAAAAATTAAATAATGATACCAGAAATATCAGTTATTCTACAGGGTCCAGTTGTTAACGATATTTATCCACCGTCTGGATTGCCTACTACTTTTTATGCCATCAGGAAAGTGCGTGAGTTATTGCCGAAATCAGAAATTATCGTGTCTACATGGGAGGGGCAGGATACCGCTCTTTTAGAAGCGGATATCGTCATTTGCAGTCGCGACCCTGGTGGCCAGCTCAGTCCCGTTGCTAACGGAGTCATTAATAATGTCAATCGTCAGATTATTTCGACGACCTCAGGACTTAATGTTGCCTCCAGCGCATTAGCTCTAAAAATACGTAGCGACACAATTTTAACGGGGACTAATTTTATTAAGGTATTTCAAAAGTCAAAACCTCCTAAGGCAGAATGGGCGCTTTTCGAAAATCGCATTATATCAAATAATTTGTCTTCACGAAATCCTAGGGCTATGCCTCACATGCCACTTTCTTTTCATCCTGCTGACCATGTGCATTTTGGTTTGTTATGTGACTTGAAAACTTTATGGGATATCCCTTTACAAAGCGATGAGGATGCTGAGTTTTTTATGCGCCATCCACGGCCAGATCGATTTCGTGATTGCCGTGAAACATCTCGCTTAACACCAGAGCAGTATATATGCACAAGTGCATTTTCGAAGAAATTCCCTATTAATATGGCACACTATGTTGATCCACATGTCATAGATCTAAGCGAAAAACTTTTATTAAACAACTTTGTCTTTTTGGCAGACCGTGAATTTCCTATTCATTTGATGAAATATCATAATGAACACCATTCCAAATTCGAGTGGATGAGATATCCTGCGAAAAAACCTTGGTGGAAAATTTGCGGGAAATAGCAATTGGGCGGTATCGGGATACTGGACCAGTTTCTGCTTGGATCACATTTGCCCCGTATTCCACATTTGCCTTCTCATGGGCTGTGGTTGTGACTATGTAGGCGCTTCAATTCACCCACGAGCACTACCCCATGCCACACTACCTCTGCGTTGGAGCCGGATTCAGCGGCGCGGTCATTGCCCGCGAGTTTGCCGAAAAAGGCCATGCCGTCCATGTCATCGATGAGCGCTCACACATCGCCGGCAACTGCCACACCGATCGAGACAAGCAAACGGGCATCCAAATCCACAAATACGGCCCGCACATCTTCCACACCGACGATCAGGAGGTCTGGGACTACATCAACCGCTTCGGCGAGATGATGCCCTATGTGAACCGAGTCAAAGCCACCTATCAGGGCAAGGTCTATTCGCTGCCGATCAACCTCCACACGATCAACCAGTTCTTCGGCACCTGCATGTCGCCGGCGGAGGCTAAGGAATTCATCGCCAATCTGGGCGACAAATCGATCACGGATCCCCAGACCTTCGAAGAGCAAGCCCTCGCTTTTTTAGGAAATGACCTCTACCAGGCCTTTTTCCGCGGTTACACGCTCAAGCAATGGGGAATGGAGCCCACCGAGCTGCCAGCATCCATTCTGAAGCGACTGCCGGTTCGCTTCAATTACGACGACAACTACTTCAACCACCGTTTCCAAGGCATGCCAAAAAACGGCTACTCGGAGATCGTCCAAAACATCCTCGATCACCCGAACATCACCCTCTCCCTGGAAACAAGTTTCGAATCGATCGATCGTACGGCCTACGATCACATTTTTTACTCGGGCCCACTCGACAGGTACTTTGGTTATCAGCTTGGTCGTCTAGGCTACCGGACGCTCGAATTTCGCGAGATCCGCGCCAAGGGCGATTTTCAAGGCACGGCTGTAATGAACTATTCAGACCCCGAGGTACCTTACACCCGCATCACCGAGCACAAGCATTTTGCCCCGTGGGAGTCGCACGAAGACAGCGTCTGCTTCGAGGAGCATTCAAGCCTCGCGGGTGAGCACGACATCCCCTATTACCCGATCCGCCTCGTGAAGGAAAAAGCCCTGCTCGAGCAGTACGAGGCCCTCGCGGCTGCAGAGACCAAGGTCACCTTCGTCGGCCGCCTCGGCACCTATCGCTATCTCGACATGGATGTAACCATCCGCGAGGCACTGAACGTCGCAAAATCGTATTTCTCAAAGATTATTCTTTAGCGCTTTAGATCGACCCCTTTAAATTACATGCGAAAGATCAAACTCACTCTCGTCATTTGCACATTTCGCCGCGACGAATTTGTGTTGCGAAATTTATGCGGGCTGAAAGATGCCGGGGTTCTGGGAAAAGACATTGAGGTATTGGTGATCGACAACAGCGGGGATGGGGAACTTTCCGCCAAGATTGGTGAAATGGAGCATGTGAGAGTCATTCCACAGCAGAATTTGGGGGGCGCCGGTGGCTTTACGCGTGGGATATATGAGGTAGCCAGGAATCATGGTGCTGCAAGCGCGGCGAACAGCGAAGAACACGCGGAGCCCTACATCCTTCTGATGGACGATGACATCGAGTTTGAGCCGGAGATCATCCAACGCACTATGGCGCTTCTAGAGAGAGCCGATGGGCGCACCTGCATTTCAGGGCAGCTTTTCAACATTCACTCACCCCATGAGTTGTTTGAGGCGGGAGCCACTTTTGGAGAGAGAAAGCCTTTCGACTGGAAAGTTTTGCTCGAGACTGTTTCTTCAGATGACTTGAGCCAGTGGGAGAAGCATACGAAAAATCATCCGATTGATTACGGTGGTTGGTGGTATTTTTGTTTTCCTTTGAGAGCGGTTGCAGAGGTAGGCCTGCCCCTGCCACTTTTCATACGGGGCGATGATGTGGATTATGGCAGGCGTCTCGTCGATGCGGGTTATCGGATCGTTTCACCCGAGGGGATTGGGGTTCGTCACGAGACCTTCGATGCCCGTTACGGCACTTGGGTATTTTATTACGAGACCCGAAACTGTCTTATCCTTCTTGCGACTTCGTACCGCTTTCGAGGCTGGGGAGAAAAGCAGATCTGGGAGTTTATCGAACACAGCGTTCTCAAGGACCTCTCCCGTTTTGATTATGGCCGTGCAGCGCTGAAGCTGGGGGCGATCAGAGACTTTCTGACAGGGCCGGATTCGCTTGAAAGATGCGACTTAAGGCACCCAAAGATTGTCACGCTTTACAACCAATACAGCTTGCAAGTTCCCTCTGCAAAAACAGATTTCAGCAAGCGAATCGACCTGGGGGGAGGCCAAGGCAAATCTTTGATGCTACGGCTCGGCTTTTTTATTCTCAGGGCGTGTGGCCCCATATCCAGTCACCTCGCAAGCAAGAAGCATGTGCTGATCCGTGGTTCGATTTTTACTTCAAAACATATCCCGTTCAATACGAAATCGATTCTTTTCGAGCATACATTGAGCGGTAAGAGCTACTATTTTGAGTATTCAGCTAAGCATGCGAAAGCTTTTCAAGCTGAGCTGAGCCATACCAAAAAGTATTGGGATCAGAGCTACCTCACTGCCGCTCAATCATGGAAGGATGCGATGCCCACACTGAGCTCATTCGGGTACTGGGGGCGGGTGTTTGGAAGTAAACCGATTCCTGATAGCCCTGCTCCAAAATGCCAGTAGGGAACGGATGCTCGGAATGCCATCAGACAAGGCGCCACATCCAGCGCGTGCGTTCTTTGAGAAATTGTCGATGCGCCTCGACGGCAGCGAGGTCGCCCATGCGTTTAAATTTTTTCGCCTGCCGAACGGCTCTCTTGAGTATTTTCCATCGTGCCTTGGTAATCGGAAAATTGGGCAACATTTTGGCGAAAACAAGAGTCGCACGCTCCTGATCACGGAGATTGTCGGCGCTGCGTCTGAGGCGACTGGTATCGTTCGTTTTGAGTACTCGATAAGCAGCCAAATGTTCTCCAACCACCACCGCGCCACCGTGATGGACCGCACGCGTCCACATTTCCCAGTCCGCGCAGTGGATCAAGCGCGTATCGAAGCCGCCGTATTGTTCGTAAAAATCACGCCGAATCACCACTCCGGCGAATTGGAAATGGGTTCCAAAATGGAAGTCCCGGCAGTGATCGAGCACGCTTTTTGAATATTTCTCCATGTAGGAGCGTTTTTCAAATACGCTTCCATTTTCGTCGATGATGTCGACCAAGGTTGCGCAAATCGGAGAGGAGGGCGAGCGGGACAAGGCTGCAGCTGTCTTTTCATAGAATCCGTTTCTCACATGATCATCGCCATGGAGAATGTGAATCAGTCCCCCTCTGCTTCGCTCGATGCAGGTGTTGAAGTTCGGAATCGCGCCTTCGTTGCGAGGCTTGCAGTAAAATGTCACGCGTTCGCCTGCAACGCGTTTCACCACATCTTCAGGATTATCATTCGAACAGTCGTCGATGACCTCAATTTGCATCAAGTCCGGCCCAAGGTCCTGTACGAGCACACTGCGCAGGGCGCTCTCAAGATAGGATGCGCAGTTGAAAGTCGGAATCATGACCGACCAAAGCGGACGATTGGCATCAGCTGGCAGGGGCGCGATGCGTTGGGGTGGCTTTGCGGGATCAAAGTCCGGGTGCTGGGAGAGAATGGCTTTGTAGGCGAAGTCCATGGCGGAATGAATACCGAAGGCGTGATGTGTGATCCATCATTTTCACAGATAAAGAGAAAGAACCGCGCCGATGAATCACACGCCACCCCCAGACGGCCTTTCAAAAATAGGATTTAAGCTCAGTCGAAAGAGCCCGTATTTGCCATGTATTTTTGAACAAGAACCTTGTGCTGGCATCGGGATAGAATTACCGTGCGCTCGGTTTTTATGAAAAAACTTTATCTCCACATCGGCACCGAGAAAACCGGGACCACATCGCTGCAATATTTTCTAGCGGAAAACAGGGAGAGACTGGCTGCGCATGGGTGTTGGGTGCCTCGTTGTCTGTGGCTAAATCATTTTCCGCTTACAGTCTGCTGCTATGACGAGTTTCGAAATGATGATCTTTGCCGCCATTTAGGTATCGGTAGTGCCAATGAGTGGGAACTAATGAAGCAGCAAATCATGGCCGAAATGACCGAAGAAATTGCTTCATCATGTTGCAATTACGGAATTGTCACTTCGGAGAACTTTCAATCCCGGCTATTTGCCGAATCAGAGAAAAAACGTCTCAAGGTCATGTTTGAAGAGCTTGGTTTCGGCGATATGACCGTGATTCTTTATATTCGGGATCCCGCCAGCCTTGCCAACTCGCACTATTTTACCGACGTGGCTCAAGGCTACCTAGGTCGGCTTCCAGGGAAGCCAGATGAACATTATTTCAAAAACCTTTGCGATCACCGCACGACGATTCAACAGTGGCAAAGTGTTTTCGGAAAAGACCGGCTGATCATTCGGTTGTATGATGCGGATGGCCGTGGAAAATTTTCCACAATTGACGATTTTTTAGGGTTAATCCCGGAACTTAATGGGAACAAGCTCAAGCCAGTAAAAAACGGCAATGTGTCAATCAGCGCATTAGGAGTAGAGCTCATCCGCCGAATCAACGAGATCGAACCATTTTGGGTTGATGGCGGCGTCAATCCCGTACGAAGAGGGCTGAACCACCACATCCGAAAGCATTACCGCGGCGCGAGATACGGAATGCCAGAATGGTTGGCGCAAGAATATGATATGGCATTTGCCGAAAGCAATGAGTGGGTGAGGCAGAATTTTTTCCCCGATCGCGATTCATTGTTCGTGCGCAAAAAAATACGTGAATCTGTCCTGGAAATGTCCGAAAGCGAATTGCAGCGTGAGACGATGAAGTTGGTGGGGATGCTACGAAGACGCCATCACCGAAAACTATGGCGCAGAGAGGTGAGAAGTAGATTGAGGTCTCATCTGGGCAAATTTTTGAATGGGACAGGCTGTCCAGAGCCATGAATGCCTGGACAATGCGGGGCAAGTTTCCCGTGTAAATATTTCCTTTACCAGTAGCCCGACACCCTTCTACATATCCCGTTAGACCTGCCCAGCGCAAAAGCCTCCGACCACTGCCCATGTTTCCAGACATTCAAGAAAAGAGTTTCAGATTTTGGAGTGAAATCGATGCGGTATTGGTCATCAATCTAGAACACAGCGCGGAGCGCTGGCAGGACTTTCTGGCCCAAACCAAGAGCATCATACCACAGGAGATGGTCTATCGCGTTACGGCTGTGCCAGGAGAAAAGATTTCGGGATACGGTGAGCGCCCATGGTTTCGCGGTGGATGGAGGGCTGATACTTGGGCAAAAAGAGGCGGGTGCGTTCTTTCTCACAGGAGGGCCCTTGAACTCGCCCGCGACCGCGGCTGGAAGCGTGTGCTGATTCTTGAAGATGATGTCGAATTTTGTTCGGACTTTTTAAGCAGTGCCAACGAATTAGGCCTTGCCATGTCGGATTCTTCCTTTGACTGGGATATGATTTACCTTGGATTTACAAATGCAAAAGGTCCTTTTCACACGCACAAGATGCTTACGAGTAGTCGCCATGTGACACATATTTTTGGTTGTCATTGTGCCCACGCCTACATTGTCAATTCGCGCATGCGAAATTGGATTTTGCGAAAACTTCCTGATGAGTCTTTGATATGGCCTTGGTTGGCTTTTCACAGAGCAATAGACAGGTGGTATAGCTCCCATTTGGGGATAAAATCTAAAATATTAGCGGTATCTCCGCCATTAATCAACCAAAAGCCGGGCTATTCAAACATTCTAGGAAGATTTTCGAATGATGCATGTGGTGTTGATAATCCGCAAAGGCTGCCCATCAATGAAAAACGATTCTTATACAATTTTTTGCTTTTTGCCAGAATACTCACTACCTATGCTGGTCATGCACATAATTTTTTAAGTGCTTTTCGAAAAGTGTTTATGGGTTTTTGATTGCCCCTAAGGAAAAGTCATCAGCGCATAATTGGCCACATCGATTCAGCAACACATCTGATTTAAAAGTGCAACATTACATCATCACACTGAAGTGGGGGGCGCGCTACAGCTCTGAATATGTCAATCGATTGGCATCCTCGGTGAGGCGGCATTCCAAATTGCCGATTTCGATCATCTGTTTTACAGACGATGCTGCCGGCATCGATCCCTCTGTAGCCATATATCCCATACCCCAGATAGATCTACCCCCTAAGGAAATGGTTAACGGCTGGCGAAAACTCTGCCTGTTTCGTCGGGACTTGCCAATTCATGGCCTCGCATTGTTTCTTGATCTGGACATCGTGATTACCGGCTCTGTGGACGATTTCTTCACTTTTGGCAACGAGGATGATATCCCCATCATCCATAATTGGGTGCCATGGCATAAAACCCTTTTTCGGCCTGACCCTCAGATAGGCAACTCCTCGGTGTTCCGCTTCAAGCTGAACGAATGCGGTTTCGTCTGGGATCAGTTTCATGCGGAGAAGGAATGGGCGCTTTCAAGTTTTAGCCCGCCACAGTCATACCTCACCCATTGCATTCGCCCGCACATGAAATATTGGCCGGACACGTGGGTCAGAAGTTTCAAGCGCCATTGTGTGCCAACGTATCCTTTTAATCTAGTCGCAAACCCCAAGTTGCCAGAGGATGCAAGAATCATTGCGTTCCATGGCAAGCCTGATCCTGACGAAGCCCTTCCCGGCTACATGGACGGTAATCTTCGTCATTATACAAAGCCCGCAGCGTGGATTAACGATTACTGGACTTGATTATATGACTTTCATTAAATCACTTGAACGCCTTGGCAAACACCTCGCGCTGACGCCTAAAGTACTTTGGCGCTACGGCAAATTCTACCCATCTCGTATCCGTCTGGTTGGCTGCGATCATTGGGTGCATATTGATCCGAGTGATCGCCGAGCGGTAAAAAAATTTATTTACGACCCGATTCGAGGAAGAGTGTCCCCTCCGTTGGCGTTCTGGCGTGATTTCACCGCTCATCTAAAGCCTGCTGTCGTTTTGGATGTGGGAGTAAATTATGGCGAGTGCCTCTTTGGTGCCAGATATTCACCGCAAACTAAGGCTTATGGTTTTGAAGCGAATCCTCGCATTATTCCATATTTGCAAAAAAGCCGCCTTGAACATCCGGACGCTCATCGAGTCACAATCGTTGAAGGTCTTGTATCAGACTGCCATGAAGATGCGGTTCCTTTTTATTCTGATCCGACATGGAGTGGCACTGGTTCGGCAATTCGCTCATTGCATGGAGATGCTCGCCACTTAATCACTAATACCATTCCATCAAGCACCATTGACAGCGTGATTCCTCTTCTAGAGATTAAAGATAACGTGCTTCTTTTTAAAATGGATATCGAAGGCTTTGAATCGCGTGCTTTTGGCGGATTTTGGAAAACGTTAGGTGCGGCAAAGCTAGCTGTAGGATTTATAGAGTTTGATACAACTTATATCCGTGAGGCTGGCGTGGATCCTAAAGAATACTTTGCGATTTTGAGCGATAAATTTGATATCTATCGATTGCAATCAGGGCAAACCAAGAGCCTAGTTCCGGTTCAAAGTTTTGATCGATTGCCTGTTTCAATGGCGGCGGACCAGAGAGTGCATACGGATTTGTTGCTGTGCACACGCGGCGAGGATTCGTCCGAATGGCTGCCCAATCACTGGAAAATTTCTAGGCCAGATCAAGAAAGACTAGCAATTTGACTATGGCATAGCTGCAATGATACGCATTAAATTTCTAAGCAACAGCGTCAATCCCGCCTCAACTTCCGCGTGGAGAAGGCAGCTGCCCGACACCGCTCCCACATGGGGCAAGTGTGAGTTTGTTTTTGATCCGATGGCTCGTCACTACGACTGGCTCGTGGTTTATGACCGATTCCCTAGCGTGGCCGGAGAGAGATTTTCGATGTGGCGCGAAGAGCTAGCTTGTCCACCGGAAAATACGCTTTTTATCACGGTAGAGCCCTCCTCAATCAAATCTTACGAGCCAACTTTTTTGGCGCAATTCGGATATGTGTTGACCGGTCACGAGCCTTGGTCGATTGATGGGCATCCAGCTATCATACGTTCACAGCCGGCGCTCAGATGGTTTTATGGTTGCGGGGGCGAGAGGTTGAAAACTCTGGATCATTTGCGGGCTGAATCACCACTAACCAAAGCCCAATCTATTTCTACAGTGTGTTCTACAAAAAAGCAGAATCATACACTTCATCGCAAGCGGCACGAGTTCACCAAGAAGCTTAAAAAGGCAATTCCGCATCTTAATATCTATGGGCGTGGCGTTAAGCCGATTAGAGACAAGGCAGAGGCCATCGATTCCTACCGATATCATATTGCGATTGAAAACCATCGCTGTGATCACCATTGGACAGAAAAAATCTCCGATGCCTTCTTAGGCTGGTCACTTCCTCTCTATTATGGCTGCACGAATCTTAGGGATTATTTTCCGGAAGAAAGCTTCATTGAAATCGATATCAATGATTTTGATGATACGGTCGGACTTATCCAAAATCTCCTTTTGAGCGATGAATATGAGAAAAGACTGCCAGCAATCCTGAAAGCTCGTGATCTTGTCTTGAACAAATACAATCTCTTTGCCGTAGTTGCGAGATTAGCAGAAGAAGGGGGAGCGCTCGAACCAAACCACTCTGGTTTGAATGCGATTTACAGCAGGCATGCCCTAAGAAAGGCGAGCATCAAGCAAATGATTTCATACGGAATCCAGTCAATTCACCGTCAATTGCGTGCGAGGATCAACTTTTAGCATGGGCAGATTCATGAATTTGCCCCTTTTTTAATCTGCGTGTGACTTCTCTTTCCAAGGCGAACAAATTGCCGTTTGCTTGGATCCATCCCGGCAAAGGCGTTCGGTGGCGTGGATCACATATTACCATGCCCGTGCAATAAATGCCTGCAAGCAGGCTGAAATCGCTGCGAGTGCAAATTAGAATATCGGATGTTGCAAGAGATAAAAATGTGTCGATTGCAGAGGATCCTGCAGGATGATAAATTGCAAAAAATCGGTTAAAATCAGACACTTCATCGATATTGCCATTTGTATGAACATGAATTTCCGTATCGATCCCGGCATATGTTGAAACCTTGACAACCCGTTCAAGAATTTCGATGATGCGATTGTTGGGTATATATCTGTGCCTTGTTTCAACATCATTTAGGCTTACATCGCCTCGTCTTATATGCACCGCGATTCTTAGGCTCCCATGCGCATTTTTCAGGGAATTTCTATGTAAGAAATTTGCTTGGAGTTTTTTGGAAACTTCAACTCCGTGAATTGGCGCAATTTCGCAAAAAGCATGAAAATGGCGTTCTGAGATAACAACCTTTTGACTCCATAGTTTCGGATTTGCCAAATAATCGCCAATCCCAACAATTTGCATGCGGTCTGTGTCGAGCAGCTCATTTTCCGAGCCCATTTGGAGAAGCCCCTCCCATGCGCCGTCCCATTCGGTCTGCGGAATTTCGGCATGTGCAAGGCTTGAGAATGGGACATGGAGATATCTCATCCCGTATGCTTGGGCGAAACACATGGCTGAGAATTTTGCCAAGGCTTGAGCGCCCGCGCCATCGGTTTTTCCCCTTGATGTGATACTTATTTTTTTTGCGTCGATTTTACCCGATTCGATCTTTTTAACCAATTTCCAGATCAGGAAATTGCTGTGTCGATGGGCGCGCAATCCAGTAGCTTTCTTCGCCCAAAATAGCGCGGCATACCCCAAATAGCGAAGTTTCGGAATTTGGATTTTTTTCATGGAGCGGTCAAAAAGTCGTAAAGTGATGCTGGATAGTAAACAAAAAGTCTAAGAATAGTACGCGAGCAGTTCCTGATAGACCGAAATCGTGCTTTCGCACATCGCTTCTAATGTAAATGGATTGACTATTGGCAAGACTTGAGCTCGGTCGCGGATGATGGATGCAGATTTCTCGATGACATGTGAAAGCTTGCCAAGCGGGCATTTACCGAGCGGAAAGAACGCAGCAAGCAGCTCGCCGACTCCGCCGCAGTCGTAGCCCACAACCGGGCGGCCGAGGGCTAGGGCTTCGAGGACGGTGAGGCCGAAGGACTCGGGTTGTTGGGAGAGGGCCATGACAATGTCGCTCACGGCCATCAATTCGCGAAGGTCGCTGCGGTGGCCGAGAAAGATGATGTCGTTGGTGATGCCGAGGCGTTCGGCCTGTTGGTGGAGTTCGTTCAGGTAGGCTAATTTTTTGGGATGGGTGTTTCCAGGGATCAGACCAAAGACGGAATGGCCGGATTTTTTCAACTCGCTGATAAGCTGAAAAAAATCGGAGTGGCCTTTGAGTCGCGTGATGCGGCCGGGTAGAATCAGAAGTTTTTTCCCGACAAGCTCTGGGTGATCATTGCGCCATTGTGCAAGCCAGGCATCGGATGGTTTGAATGAGGGGTGGTAAATTGCGGGATCGACGCCGTTTGGGATGACTTCGATGCGCTTGGGATCGGTGTTTGGGTAATTGCTGTGGATGTATCCGCGCACGCTTTCCGAGACCGCAATGACGCGATCGCCCCTGGTCATGATCGCCGAATAGGCATTGACCGAATAGAATCCGTGAACGGTGGTGACGAACTTGGGCCGCGTGAGGGGATCCATGCTGCGCAAAGCCAGCCAGGCAATCCATGCAGGAACGCGCGAGTGGGCGTGGACGACATCGGGATTTTCGGCGCGAAGAAATTTCCGAACTTTGCGAACCTGAAAAAGCGAGCGAAGTGACTTGCGGTGCACGGGCACCTTGACATGACGAACACCGCGTTGCTCCAACCTTTCTACCATGTCGCCGCCATTGGAAATCACGATCGATTTGTGGCCCTGTGATGCAAGAAATCCCGCCAATTCCAGCACATGGCCCTCGACGCCACCGGCACTGAGCTCGGGAAGAATCTGGACGACTTTCATGGCAGTTGGATGAGCGGGATGGTTTCCGCATGAGCGGCTGCCGCGAGCTCTGGTGATGGGGCCGTCGTGAGAATGAAATCAAGGGGAAGGGGGCTGCCGCTGTCGATGGTTTCGATGATGGAGCGGAGTGCCGCCTCGCCGGCGTGCGCTGATACTTCGTGGATGCTGGCATCGGGCGGGATCCACGATGGGCGCGACATGGACTTCGGCAGGGCGTACTCGTATTCGACATTCGGGTGTGTCCATGGCTTTGGTACTTGCCATGAGGGATTTTTTTTCGAGAGCCAAGCGAGGGCTCGGAAGGCTTTCTCGCCCTGTTGGTTTTCATCTTCCAGCAAGGTGTTGATCGGGTTTTTTGGATTGCACAGGAATTTCCATCGTTCCTGCAGCCAGAAGACATCGATGGGACTGCGACGGATGGTTTGCTCCAAGGTCTGCATGCAATCGGCGGTGGTGGCGGCATTGACGGGTAAAAATTCCGCGCGCCACTTGCCCGGGGATTCGGTGACGAGTGAGAGCGCGAGCAGTTCGCTTTTTGATCGTCGGGCCAGCAAGCTGGGCAGCGGGCTTGAGCG
>Ga0208090_1000165_pt1 | contig 12592 bp, 17 predicted proteins | sample LakMenEpi20Jul12_FD_150718 | JGI IMG/M metagenome (GOLD analysis project Ga0208090, IMG submission 150718) | Freshwater microbial communities from Lake Mendota, WI - 20JUL2012 deep hole epilimnion (SPAdes) | ecosystem: Environmental > Aquatic > Freshwater > Lake > Epilimnion/Euphotic zone ...
GATTTTAAAAATTGTTTTGCTTTATTATCATTAGGATGTTTTTTTAACCAATTTATAGCAAACCAAATATTTCTATATTGTATTCCAGTATCTAATAAATCATCAGATTTATCGTAATAATTATATAAATTTAACATCCAAATCTAACCTATTTTCTTATTCTAAATCTTTATTTATTAACCAGAAAAATAGCCTCGAAATGAGGCTATTTGTTATCTTACAGTTAGTTAATTCCGAAATGATTTTTATATCGAACCCAATCATGAACCTTTTGTTTTATAATTGGTTCTGCTTCTAGCCATCGACGTTTAAGAATATACTTTGCATATTCCGCAGCATAATCCGGTCTGTTTATTATAGCTGGCTCTGCTTCAGGCCACCGCCCATGCTCATGATTCGGCTCTTTTATCCAATCATTATCGCTAGCTAATATACTAGATACATAAACATAGGCACTAAATCCATCTTTCATTATAGTCGGTTCCGCTTCTGGCCATCTGTGCTTTAATATAATGCTTGCGTAGTGTGTCGCAGAATATACATCGGTCTTGATTATACTTTCGCCTTCTTCCCATCGACCTTTTATAATATTCTTTGCATATGCATATGCTAAATCTGGATCTTGCTTTATTAGATATAATAATGGCTCAAGATCTTCCTTGCTTATATCACCTCCCCATTTTAATACATTGTTTTTTTGTATTAATGGTAATAATGATCTTGCCTCTGATTTTATTAATAATTCCGGATTATCACAATACTTATATAAATCTAACATACCCTACCTTTTTTTATTCTACTTTTGTTTTTTCTATTTATTATACAGAAAAATAGCCTCAATTTGAGGCTATCTTATTTAAAAATGCATATATCCGAAATCAATTAATTCATCTATCAACTCATCATCAGACAAACTCTTATAATCGGATATTGTCTTTACTAATTTTTCATTTTCGTTATAACACAATAAATCGTTACCCTTCTGTTCTACAACCCAGATTGGCTCAATTAGATTTTCATCTTTATTAAAAATTGATACTGTTTTATTACGCTTATCCACACTAAAACTTATTTCGATTTCGGCGTCATCTAAATTTTCAGTGTTTATCGTTTCAATCAACCCATGAAATGCACCTTTAACACTATCTATCCAATCATGAGCTCCGCTTAACTTATCATATATGTCTCTTATCGATTCTTCTAATCCAGGCATTGCTATATCACTAATTAAACTTTTAGTTACCGTAGCCCCATCCGGATATTTTAATGCGTAAGCTTTTGATTGTGATTTTATATCTGGTTGTGGTTTTATAAACATCATTCTCTGACGCCCAGCATTTATCAGAAATTGAACTACTAACGATTCAGATTTACCATTCATGTTAAATTGCATATGATACTCTTCGGTGATCATCGAATGTCGAAACAAATCAATATTTGAACTAAATGGTGCCTCTTTTGTTGATAATTTCTTAACTAACTTATCTACATCATATAATACGACTGGCACTGTATAACTAGCAAATAATGATTGATTTATTGCATTTCGCAATATCGGTGATTCGGCCCAATTTTTATCTCTTGGTAGATGAATTAATAATTGATTAGGTATAGCTATATCTATCGTTTCATCATAACTCATTTTTTTGCGAGATGATGGAACTATTGCTATTTCTAATTTAGTTCCATTAGTTAAATTGATCGGTTCCTTTGTATTATCTATAATAACTGGTTCGTCTATTATATCTTGCAATGAACTATCTAATATCAATAACTTACCTAATATTCGATGCAATTTATTTAAATCTGCCACTTCTGATTGTGTATTCTGCCAGCCTGATACAAACCGTTTAGTTCGACTTGTATCATATACCTTATTTACCGCAACATCCAATATCCGTACCGCAGGCTTACTGAAAAATACTGCTTGCGGATATTCAAATTGACTATATGCCCCTTTCCCCGTATCATTAAATCCACTGTACCCTAAACGTCTAAAGACATGATTCCATTCAATTCCTTTACTATCCGACTTCCCACCATGCAATGACATCCATCGAGTTGCATTCCACAACTTACCAATCGTACCTTTTATATTCGAACTTTGTATTGATTGACCTATCTGATATTCTTTAGCTGGATATAATTTTAATAACTTCTTGTAATCTTGCTCCCAATCTGCTTCACTATATGCACTCATATCTGGCAAATACTTCTGCTCACCCGACCATTCGAATATAACAATATATGGCCGATCCATCGCAAATCCATTACCCTGACCATAATCCTTTTCGCCGTGCTGCTCCCAAAATACATCTATTGGATACCCATATATACCCATCGGTGTATTAAATTTATACTTTGTATTTACCCCAAACTTAATCGGCATCGTCGCTACCGTCGGTGTAAATTGATTCACATGATTTGTAAAATGTACAAATGTATTCGGTCGATCTTTGTACTTCTTTAAAACCTCATATGCACTTAATTTTGGATTTTGATCTGGATTCTTTCTTGCTTCCCATAACCCAGCAAATAATTCTTCTAATAACATATATATAAATCCCTAATACTAATTCTTAATTTTCTATTTATTATACAGAAAAATAGCCTCTCATAAGAGGCTATTATAATTATTTAAATATAATATACATATTCAGATATTTCATCCATCATATCATCATCATTCAAATCTTTATAATCAGATATAGATGTTATTAAATTATTTGTTGAATCATAACACAATAAATCATTACCCCTCACAGTTATATGACCAATTGGATCAGTGGTGGGTTCCGTTTTATCAATATAAAGTGTATTTTTACTTTTATCAAAGGTATAATTCCATTTTATTTCTTCCCATGGTTCACCATCTTCTTCATCTTCACTTGCCCAACCATTATCGTTTATATTCTCGACAGCGAACGATAATGCTTGCTTAACCCTACTAACCCAACTAGTATCAGATTCACTAAATGAATCATATATGCTGTGAATTTTTTTTTCTATTTGTGGCATTACCAAATTATGAATATCATGGAATGTTATATTACCAATCCCAAACAGTGACAGTTCGTATTTTGATAAGCTAACTCGTTCAATCTGCTTATTACCAAACCCTTGCTGTTCAATTTTTATTACCTTATTTGTATCATCATACTCAAAACCCAATATCCCTCTAGTTCCAGCAATATCTAAGTTAAAACTGGCTACCCGTGATTTATCGGCAACATTAGATATTGCGAAGTTAATTGGTGTTTCTTTAGATGATAATGATTCTAGCATTTTTTTAACTGAATATTCAATTACTGGTATGATATAATAATCAACTACCAAAGATCCAATAACGTTTTTAAATGATTGATTAACCCCATCAAACTGATATGCTTTATTACGATTTGTTACGGTAACTATTGTAAGATTATTCGTGGATGTTCGAACTGATAGCTTAATCAAATTAGTTAATGTTATTGGCGGCTTATTATTATCGATTCGAAGTGGTTCTTTTAAATCAGTTAATGTTTTATCTACTACCAATAACTCACCCAATACTCGATGCAATTTATTTAATGTTGCCACTTCCTGCTGCGTCCGATCTCCTACCAATTGCTTAGTGTATGAGTCATCATACACTTTATTTACCGCTATATCCATAATCTTAATTGCATCTTTACTAAAGAATACGGTTTGTGGATATTCGAATTGACTATATGCACCTTTCCCTGTGTCATTAAATCCACTATACCCCAATCGTCTAAATAAATGATTCCATTCAATTCCGGCATTTTTTGATTTACCACCTTCGCTCGTTAATACTCGGGTCGCATTCCATAACTTACCTATCGGCCCTTTTATATTAGTTGTTTGTAATGCATATTCAATTGTATTTTTACCATCCGGATATAATTGCAATAACTTCTTGTAATCACTTTCCCAATCAGCTTCACTATACGCAGACATATCAGGTAAATATTTTTGCTTCCCAGTCCATGTAAAAACAATAATATATGGTCTATCTGTTGCAAATTTACGGATTTTTGTAAAATCTTTAGTGTCACCCATCATGGTTTGTGCCCAAAACTCTTTTAATGGATAACCATATAACCCCATTGGTGTATGATACTTGTACTTTGGTAAAACTCCGAATTTAACCGGCATCGTTGCAATACTCGGGGTAAAATCGTTCATATGCTTTGTAAAATGTATAAACGCATTAGGATCATCTTTATACTTATTCAACACTTCATATGCGCTTAATTTGGGATTCATCTCTGGATTTTTTCTTGCTTCAAATAACCCAGCAAATAATTCATTTAATTTCATAAACAATTCCTAATGTTAATTCTTAATTTTCTATTTATTATACAGAAAAATAGCCTCATTTAAGATGCTAATTAAATTTACTTAATTAACAGCTCTAATGCTTTTATTGCAGCTTTTGATGCCATATTAGTTGCCGACCCAGCCATTTGCGGTATTAATTGTTTGTAATACTTCTTATTAGCTATAAAATACTTTGTCGCAGAACCTACATCACTATAATGTAAAGTAATTGATCCATCGTCATTTATATCAAACGGCGCCCCAAACACACTTGACGGTATCGATTTAATTAAAATTTTAATTACGAATGCCGGCGGTGTAATAAATCCGATCTTATGAGCCATCGATAACATATCAAAACTAATCATTCCCCAGGTTGGATGATCTTCTGCTAATAAATCACGCAATCCCTTAACTATCCCTCTAGGATTTCCAGCTACTCCATTTAATTTCATTAAACCGCTACGTTGAGGTCTAATTGCTACGTATCCGCTATCATCACCATAAAATTTCCAACTACTAGCTTTATGTTTAAATTTTTCCTTAGACCAGGCCGTTCCTGTTGATTTATCATATGACGATTTAAATATTTCATATGCTTTATCTAAATCAATATTATCTAAACTTTCAAATAATTCGATTAATCTCATATTAAAACCCATTTATAATACATAATACTTTATTTATGGACAATAAAAAAGCGACCTATTGATCGCTTTATATAAAAATTAATTAAGAATCGCTCAATCTTTAGTAATCATCATCGTAGTATTCATCATCGTAGTATTCATCATCTTGATTTTTTGCTTCTTCCCATTCGTCAGGATCAACATCGTAGTTAATATTTAATTCAATTTCATTCGGATCTGTCATTTTAATCTCCTACTTTAATATTTTGATATTATATAATAAAAATCTATTAATATACAGAAAAATAGCCTCTATATTAGAGGCTATTTGTTCTTAATGAAATTCGCCTAAATTATAATCATCGATCATATCTTGTATATCGGATACTTGAGGTGAACAAGTCGATAATAAATCATTAATTAAATCCATTGTTAAAACACTATAACCACTCTCTGGGTCAATTTTATAATCAGCTACTTTAAATGATCCCAATACCATGGATTTATTTGTTCCTAAAATTTGTATAGTTTTTCTATCAATAATATTAATATATCCTAATAATTCTACAGTCGGTTTGGTTTGTTTAACAATAATGTATTTTTTTGTTGCTTCATCTAATGATACTTCAACTTCTAATGGTTTCCACTCCTCAACATCCATCCCAACATCTTGCATACTATCTACATAATCCGAAATATTATCATTATAATCATCCATATAATTTGATATTTCATCAGTTAATACTCGCAATAAACTACTTATATTTGAAACTGTTGGATCTGGATTACCTGATATTTTCCAGCGGGTTTGATCTATTACATCAATTGTTTTAATATATGCACCCGATGTAAAAAATCCTTGCTCTACTTCATTTGGATGTATTATACCCGAACCTCCTGGTTCACTTATATAGGAATATCCCAATTGACGTAAAATCTTATTCTTTTCTAATGCAAGTCTATTAGTTCCTAACTTATCTAAACCTTTTATATGACTAGTCAATACATTTAATGTATTCCAGAATATCCCAAAATCGTTTTTTGTGTATTGATTATTTGGAATATTTTTTACGGCTTCATCTACATCAAATCCCATTTTACGCAATAACTCAAAATCATGCATCCGTTCCGCTTTTGTATACTTATTCGTATCTCGAATCTCTTTACTGCCCTTTCCGTTATACTTTATAATATAACAATACCGATATTCCGTTGCAAATGTTTTTGGCATCTTACCAGCTTCAAAATCTGCTCTAAAATGATTCCAAAATGCATTCAATGGATAAAAATATACTCCCATTGGCGTATTGAAATTGTATTTCGGATTCATTCCCACCTTAGGTATACCTTTAAAGGAAATAAAGATATTTGGATCATCTTTGTACTTCCGCAAAACTTCAACTGGAGATAATTTAGGATTCATCTCCGAATTCTTTCTTGCTTCAAATAAGCCGACAAATAATTCTGATAATAACATATTATAAAACCCATTAATTAATTGTAATTTTTCTATTTATTATATCATATTATACCCTATTGCAAATATTTTGTGTCCCGTATTTTTGAGTTCCATATAAATTACAACTAATACGATCATATAGATATTTGTATTCACTAGAGTCCCGCCCTTTATACTTTTCTATATTTTTAAGTGCTCGTCTCTGGTATAATACATCGAAATCACAATGTTGTGATAATAACCAATAATTATTCCAATCACTATCACTAAATGTTTCGAAATTAAAATCCATCTTTGTAAAACTAATTAATCGCTCTCTCTCGCCGAAAATATCATCTACTTTTCTTTTTTTAACCTCTGCGTAAAGCTTCGCCCCTTTATCCCAATCACCATTAGCTTTTGTTTGTACGAATTCTTGATATTCAGTTCTTTCTTTTTGATCCTGAGCTACTAGATTTACTAATCGACCCTCTCTTTCTTCTAATCTAACTATTTCTTCTAATAACATCCATAACCCCCTAATCGTAATTTTTTCTATTTATTATACCATATTATAACACCAATCGATTTAATATTATAATATCTTATATAGATTCCATACATATTAGTTAAGGTTTTAGTCGAATTAATACATTATAAATATAATATGTTTACCTGGTATTACTAACTATGAAATTATACGAATTATTTGAATCAGTAAAAACTATAGATAAAGAACCAGAATCCGGTTTATGGTTTATACACCAAAGTCCTAAAAAATTAACAAAATTAAAACCATTATCGCACACCGAGTTAGCAAAAACTCGCAGTTCGGTTTACCCTATTGCTGATCGTAAAGATGAAGAACGAGTTTATAAATCATTAACCCAAAACCCGGAGAATATGAGTTTCTTATATGTTACGGTCGTCGGCTATAATAAATTTGAAAAACCAACCTCATATCCAGGATATACCTATTATTTTAAATTGACTCCTAGTCAAATTAAAAAATGTGTGTTTACTATCATAGATAAAAAAGAATGGATGAAACCATCTTTAGGTAAAGCTGGATTAGAAAGTGCTCAATTAATTTGGAATAAACATAATCCCAAATTTAAAAAACATACAAAAAAAGGTGTTGGTGTTGTATACCCAAGAATCGAGGTCGTTATACCGTTTAGTGTAACCCCGTCTATGGTAATACCGCAAGAAGAAGATAGAGATTAATTGATCATGTATTATACAGAAAAATAGCCTCTAATAAGAGGCTATAGTTATATCTAAGACTTATCTAAATCTTCGACGCATTTCATCCCATCCCGCCCAATAGGCTTGTTTGGTTATCTTATTATCGGCCCAATCATGAACTAGCTTTCTTATATCAGTGATACGGTGCGCTAGTTTTGATATAGTTTCACTAGCATCGTTACCACACCATTTTCCATAATCATTCCAATCATAAACTCTAGAACTAGATAATCGATCATCTATCTTAGTTATTAAGCTAACATACTTGTATCTGGCAAATGTGGAATCATTACTAGAACAGCTAAAGTAAAATTCCAGATAAGTTTTTTTAGTATAATCGATATAAATGTTACATTCGAGATATTCGTCTTTACCGTCCTTACTTTTGGAACTTTTAACTATCTCCAATAATTTTGGTCCGAATGTTCTCTTTAATGCAGCAGTTAATTCAGACATCTTATCCGATGCTGACATTAATTTAGTTTTTGTTGGTGGGATTTTGTGTGATGCTGGCGGTTGGTAAGACCATGATGGATCACTATAATCATCCTCATCATCGCCTCTATATGTTGAACGTTGATGTTTCGGTTCCCCAGATAAACTATGACCTAATTTGCTCTTTTGATCCGCGATATCATTTGCAGTTCTAGTACTAGGTGCATACCCATCATCCGCTTCTAATAATCCTAATAATTCTTCTAATAACATATATAAAACCCTAATTATAAAAGTTGTAATCTCTTTATTTATTATACCGGAAATTCATCTTTAATTAGACTTATACCACATTACCTCCCCCACCTTAACCGAAATATAGCCCCATCTCCGAGGCTATATTATCCTACTTCTCTTCCTTTTTAAACTTCTCTTTTTTAAACTCTATATGCGTTATCGTATATCCAACCACTACTGATATTAATGCAAATACTAAATATGGCATACCATACCCCCTATATGTTTTCTTCCATCCATTCGTTCACCGCCTCCAATACCTTCCATGGATCTACCATCCCTTCAGTCTCCTTTAATATATAACGTATCGGATTAAACTCCTCCCCGTAATACTCATCCAATAATACCTTTATATCGTCCTTTGTTATATCCTTTAACCCAACATCAATACTCACCTTATCCCTCCTTATATAAAATACACTTATTATTCCTTTAATAAGATAATACACCATTAAAGATCTTTGTAATACTCTTATATAATATTTAATATAATATATCATACCGGTTAATACTATAACCTTTTATGTAAACAGACCCCTAGTATCATAAACCTTTATCTTTCAAGAGGTTAAGCATACTATCAGTTCTTGTTTTTTTAGGTTTAGAGTTTTTTGTGTTTTTGGGTATATAGGTATATATTATTTTTTTATATGTTTTGTGGACTTTGGTTTGATTCTATTAGGCTTTTTCTTGGCCAACTCTGCCTTACATTTCTCTTTATAGACCTTCATTGCTATATCCCATTCAATTTGGGTCTTGCTTTTGCATACTTCGAGTAAACTCATTGGTTCAAAACATTTCGCTGAAAGATTCGTTGAAAAGATGAGGAATAGTATTAGAAAGTATTTCATTATTGATTTCCTTTTTATTAAAGTTATATTATAATACATTCCTGCCAAAAAATAAATACCTTTTGTATTCTTATTAGGAGGGCGTTATGTTAAAGTTAGTACTATGGCTTACTGTTATATTCAGTTTAGAATTACTTTTCTTTTTAGTTGGTCTAGGATCATTTGCGTTATTGTTTCCTATAATAGTAGTAACTTATAGTTGGCTACATTTCGTACCCGATGAAGGGTGGTTTTCTGACGACAGATACTTTAAATAATATAATCTTGTTAGTAGTATTCATTATTATAATACTACTAACAATGCTCTTATTATTAACAACAAACCCTAAACTTATATTACCTTAATCTCTTTAATTCTAGTTTGTAACCATTGCAATTGATATCCAATCCCCAATCCTTTCATAGGAACATCATGATGAGGCATCTTAGAAACTAAGAACTTACGATACTTATCCCCAGCTAAGAATACAAACTGAGTATTATCTAAATCGTAACATTTACTAGTAATTTGTTCTAAAACTTTATCAGCCCATACTTGAATATCTTTTGACTTCATATCATTTAAAGTAAAGTTATAAGGATTCAATACATCATCCAATTCAACTAGGTGATGCATGGCAGACAAGATAAAGATATCATCTGGCTTTAATAACTTTGCATACTCGAGGCCATTCTTAAATAGAGTACTACAATATAATTCTTGAGCCGGAGCTGAGTGTGGGGTTTTAGAAGCGGCGCAAGCAATTAAGACAACGGTTTTCATTTTGAAGATCCTTTATATAAAGAAAGTTATATATGTTGATGAATTTCAGGTATAACCAAATTACTAGTAAAACAAATAGACACATCTTTGTTTCTGGTATGCATAATCAACTTATCAGAACGAGCATTGATTGAACCGGATAATTGTTTTTCGACTGGGCCAATTTCTCTAGCAGTATTATAAAAGAATTTAACAATGGGTGCTCGATCTTTAATCTTAGCTGGGATCTTCATAGTGATCAAATCACTAGTGATTTGTAATTTTGGAAAGTTTAGATTTTCAATTACAATAACTTTATATGGTACCATTGCCATCTCCTATTAAGTTTAATATATTATAATACAATTATACAAAAAGATCAATACCAAATTACTAGTAATAGGAATATCAAATTACTAGTAAAACATATAACAATTTACTAGTAAACTATATAATACCAATTTACTAGTGATTACAATAGCTATCAAATTACTAGTAATTTATAAAGGTGATTTTAAATAAGAAGTTTCAAACGTTCTAACAAACCATCGCCTATATTAAACATAACCCCCCTCTCCCGGGCCCCTATACGCATCCTATACAAATACTAAGCCCGTATCAAATACGCCCTATATAAGGGTCATGTTTTATCGAGGTATAAAGTTGTGTGATTTCTTTATAGGGGATATAAAGAAATACAACATATTCTATAGAATTACTAGTAAATTCTAGGGTAATATATTATATTATTGCTCTATCTTGATTTTAAAAAAACATAACTGATTGATTTAGTTATGAAAAGTAAAAATGCGATATGATTAATAATAAAAAAGTGTTGAAATCCTTTATAGGGGTCATAGACTTTTATAACGAAATAACGAGTCCCTCGAAATAAAAAGCAAAGAAATACCAGCGTATGCATTGATACAAATAAAAGATTGGGGTAATATATTATACTATAAAAGTACCACAAAGTCAAGCTGTTAAAGAACGATCGAGGTCCGTGTGGACATTTCCATAAGCACGAGAAATCTTATAAATTTCTCAGTCCACCAAAACCATAGGCAGAGTAATGAAATAATTTTCTTGTCCCTCGAAATTTTAAGCAAGCACACCCCCCAAATTTTCTTTGGTTTTTTCTTTAGGGGTGAATTTAAAAATATATTATACATGATTTTGGTTGGGATGTCAAGCTTTTTTTATTTTTTTTTAGGGCTTGATTTTTCGAAAGTATTATAGTATAATAATAGTAACCCGACGTGGGCCCCAAGGGGGTTAAAAAGCAGTGTGACCAATTGTATAGAGGGACCAGCTTTATCAGCCTTCATTGTTTGAAAACTAATAAGATCATCTAAGTCATACTCACCTCCTTAATTAAAAATAATATTATACTACAATAGTACTAGAATGTCGAGCTTTTTATTTTTTTATTTGGGCTTGATCTTTGGGGAGTATTATAGTATAATATTATACATTAGATAGGGATTATCAATAGATGGCAGAAATGCAGGCCCCTCTACAGTAATTGCTGAGGCTGCTTATAGTGCCCCTGGGGCCTAAAGGGGTTATAGGGGGTTTTATTATATAATAAAACCCAGCGTGACCAATTCTGTAGAGGGGCCATCTTTATCAGACTTCAGTTACTTCTTAATAAAAAAATATATTATAATACAATAATACATAAATGTCCAGCTTTATTTTAATAAAAATAAAAAATAAAAAGCTGGACATAAGAGTCTACTTATAATATAATATATTTTTTTTAAGGGGAGTGAGTAATATGAAAATAAATTTTTAAAAATTAATTAAAAAAAAAGCTGGACATAAGAGTCCAGATCAGTTATAATATATTTGTTGTATCAGATAATCATTCAATTTAATAAAAGGGGTTTATATTATGAGTCAATTCATCGAATTAGAATTAGCGAGCGGTAGTAAAGCAGTATTTCATTTGGCGGGTAATTACGTCATTGTCGATAAAGAAAAAGAAACCGTAAAAAATGCGCGTTTTAACGGAAAAGTAAAAGGGGTCTGTTTATGTGACGGGGTCCATAATAACGGTGGGTGGGAGTTATCTTCTAAATATACGCTCGAATCCGTAGTAAATTTATTAAAAAATAATTAAAAAAAAAGCTGGACATGGAAGTCCTTTTATTATATAATATCTTTGTTGTATCAATTAACTCAATTAAATAAAAGGGCCATAAAATGACTATTCAATATTCGGATTTACGCGAGGGCATGAGAATCTTAGTATCAAACGGTGGCGGTATGCACGAGGGGACTATAGATGAGTTAGAGCGAAATATTAAACACGGCGAACCCGGCGCAGGTTACGTACTAGATAACGGGGAAGGGTACTGGTGCTACGTATATCAAATTAAAAGAATTTTATAAAAATAAGCGGGGGAGAGGGGGTTTATGGCCCCCTCTTTTTATTTTTAAATTTTTAAAAATAAAGCTGGACATTAAAGTACTACTGTATTATAATATATTCATTAGATAGGGACTATCAATAGACGGCAGATAATGCGGGTCCCCCTACAGTAATTGCATAGGCTGCTTATATAAGGGGAGGGCCCCTGGGGCCCTATATAGGGGTTTATTATATAATATAATAAACAGCGTG
>Ga0208090_1000167_pt1 | contig 12444 bp, 16 predicted proteins | sample LakMenEpi20Jul12_FD_150718 | JGI IMG/M metagenome (GOLD analysis project Ga0208090, IMG submission 150718) | Freshwater microbial communities from Lake Mendota, WI - 20JUL2012 deep hole epilimnion (SPAdes) | ecosystem: Environmental > Aquatic > Freshwater > Lake > Epilimnion/Euphotic zone ...
GTCGGGGACCTACATCTGGCGACGTCTCTCATCATCTTCAATATCGCTGCGTCAATGGCCGTCGTGGCTATGTCGTTTCAGATCGCCAAGCGCTTGGCTTGCTCAAGTGCGGCAGTTGCCGCGACGATCCTCGTGGCGATCTGGCCGAATCAACTGAACTACGTTCGCCAACTGATGACAGAGGTCCCGGCAACCTTCTTTCTCATGTTGGGCGTGTTGCTCGTCCTGAAGGGTCGTTCGTTCTCTGGCGGAATATCGCTCGCTCTGGCAATCCTCATTCGCACTACGCTGCTTCCGGTCATTCCGCTTATCGTCCTGTTGGCAGTCACGGAAGGTTGGCGACGGGCTGGCGGAATCATCACTGGCGCATTGGTTGTGGCAGGACTAAACGGGGTCCTGGTTCATACCGGTGTCGTCGCACCATCAAATAATGGCGGTGTCAATCTTCTCTTCTCAATCCAATCAACGAGCACGGAAGGAATCGTCTTTTCCACGGAATCGTTCACAGCGGCCGAACGCAGCAAGCCGCTTGCGACCTACATTCATTTTGCAATTGACCGCCCGAAGCAATTCCTTTGGCAGCGACTGTCGTCTCTATGGGAACTCTGGGGGCCTTTGCCAGCTTCGGCTGAAGGATCGCGTTCCCTTATACGCAGGTTGTTAATCGGTATGCGATTCCCCTTGTTTGCTATCGCAACACTCGGAATCGTAATTCATCGGACGTCCAGGCCGCACCTATTGCTGGCTGTCCCCATCCTTGTCGTCACTCTCATTCACACGGCGTTTTTCAGTACCGCGCGTTTCAGTTACCCGGTCGAGCCACTTGTTCTGATTTTGGCGGCAAACGCGATTTTCTCTCTCATTTTTGGAAAGTCCGCATCGGCCGATACGGAATCGTCACAAGTCGTGATGACCGATAACTAGGTCGCAGGGTCGGCAAACCCGTGTAAATGACATCTTGCGTAAGCAGAACAAGCATTGCGGTGAGTAGTCAGGCCTTAAGCGGGCGGCGGTGCCCGCACGTGACTTGGCTTGTGCCGCGCCCATTTTTCATTGAAGTGAAGCCTTGCGGCACAAGGACTCCAGCTTTCAAACTGTTAGAGACAGGTCTTGGGGGGAATTCCGGCCGGAAAACAGGCCGATTAAGATGCGAATACCATGGCATAACCCCGTAGTCGGGCGAGATCCAAAGCAGTGCGACAGTCTGCTTGTCGTTGGGGCGACGTCGGCGATTGCTCAAGCACTGTGCCGCCGTCTGGCGAAGCGAGGCTGGTCCCTTGTGCTCACGGGACGCGACGAAGCGACCCTTTCCGAAGTGGCGTCCGACTTGCGCATCAGAGGATCTGGCACCATCAAAACACTTGTGCTCGATCCCCTGGATACGGCAGCAGCCGAGTCATGCTTTGCGAAGGCCGACGAAATCCTTCCGGGCGGCTGCTACGGCATCCTGGTTTGTCATGGCCTACTCTATGACGAAAAGACCCTGCTCGCAGCCGACAAGATCAAAGCCACGATCGATGTAAACTTCACGTCTGTCGCCATCATTGCCACCGCAGCAGCCCAGCTGATGGAAGACCGCGGCCGTGGGGTCATTGCGGTCATCTCGTCGGTGGCCGGCGACCGGGGCCGCCAGAGCAATTTCATATACGGTTCCGCCAAGGCCGGGCTGACTGCGTTTATGAGTGGACTCCGTAATCGGCTTCACGCCCGAGGCGTGCATGTCCTCACGATCAAGCCCGGCATCGTCGACACGCCGATGACACGACAGCTCAACATCCCCCTGACTCGCCTCGTAGCATCGCCCGACCGTGTAGCAGCCGACATCGAGACTGCACTCACCAAACGCACCGACATCCTGTACACACCGCGAAAGTGGCAAATCATCATGATGGTGATTAGGAACATCCCCGAGACGCTGTTCAAACGCATGAGACTGTGAGAATGGAGAAGGCCGAAAAGCCACCGACCGTTTGGCAACTCATTCGTAGTGATTATTTGCGAGTGGCTCCGGTATTTTCATACAGAGGACTTCTGCGGCTGTATCTTTTCGATGAAACCTTCGCTCTTGTATTTTGGTACAGAATGGCGCGTTCTCTCACGCAATACGGTTGGACGAACCCGCTTCTTGTCCTCAGCTACCTCATGCTACGTCGCCAGAATCGCAAGACCGGCGTCCGACTTTCGCGGCACGCGACGATCGGGCCCGCTTTTCGCATCGAGCATGCAGGCACCACCTATATCAACGCAGACACGCGCATTGGAGCCAACTGCACGCTGATGCACAACCTGACGATCGGGGTGTCCCATAGCCCGAAAGGAAAGCCCGGGGTGCCTACGATTGGCGATCGCGTTTTCATCGGACCGAACTGCGTTCTCTACGGCGGAATCACGGTGGGCAACGATGTCATGATCGGAGCCAACAGCGTGGTAAATCGGGATGTGGAAAACGGAGTCCTCGTGGCTGGCGCACCAGCAACAGTCCGGGGCAGGTGCATCTCTGGACCGAGAAGCTCGTGATTCTACACGCCATCGCCGGACTCGCGCAGGCCGCCGGCACCTCCGTATTCTGCGGTGAACTATGCAATCACCTCAGCCGAGCCGGCGAAAAGGTGTCGATCGCCTTACCCTGCCCGCCAGCCCCTGACGACTACCTCGTGGATCGGAATATCCGCGTAGCGCAGTTTTGCCGCTCGATGCCGTTGCCGAGCATTGTGCACATCCACGCGATCTGGAGCCGTTATCTGCACCACGTCTCCGCATGGGCAGCCGAACACGACATCCCTATCGTGATTTCCCCTCATGGCATGCTGACTCCGTGGGCACTCCGGAATCGCGGTCTCAGGAAATGGCTGGCACTCCAAGTCTATCAACATGCGGATATGGCGCGGGCGTCGCTCTTCCACGCAACGTCGCAAGCCGAGGCGGAAGACATTCGCCGCCTCGGTTACCGGCAGCCAATCGTCGTTGCACCTCTTGGTGTAGACCTTCCCGTTGAGAATCGACTGACGCTGCCCCCACCGCGGTCGCCATCTGATCAACGTATCGTACTTTTCCTCTCCCGCGTTCACCCCAAAAAGGGGCTTCCCCTCCTCTTGGAGGCTTGGGCTCGCCTCAAGGCATCCTCACCGGCACTCCTCATGCCCATCAACGCACCAGGATGGCGCCTTGTAATTGCTGGACCAGATGAGTGCGGCCACACCGCGGAATTGTTTCGCCGCTGCGAGGCGCTCGGCCTGGTCATTCGCCGGATTGCCCACGACCAGGCTTGCTCTGGAAACTTTACTGCAGACGTTGCCGTCACCGGCCCGGTGTACTCGACAGAAAAAGCCTCGCTGTATATGGGAGCGGATATCTTTGCCCTTCCATCCCACAGCGAGAATTTCGGGGCTGTGGTGGCGGAGGCGCTCGCCTATGGGCTACCAGTCATAACAACAACCGGCACGCCCTGGCACGAGCTTCAGGACGTACGCCGCGATGATGATGTCCGCGGTTCACGGGCCGGGTGGTGGATTCGGTGTTCGACTGATGACTTGACCACGGCTCTTCATGAAGCGATGTCCCTCTCCGACCAAGAGCGGCATGCGCTTGGCAGGAATGGACGATGGCTGGTTGAACACAGGTATTCGTGGGACGGCGTTGCAGAAATCATGAGCCAGGCATATGGCTGGATATTGGGCAAACGCAGCCCTACGTCGGACTACTTCACCCCCACCCTTCCACCCGGGATCATGGTGTATGCATGATTTGGCACAACCCGGTAAGCGTTGTGGCGACATCGCGATTGGAGTGAGTAACGGAAAGCTACCCCTACGGAGACAGGTCGTATGAGTCTCTATGTGCAGTATGGCGCGGGACTGTGCGGGCCGACAGGTTGGAGAAATTATGACGCCAGCCCTTCGCTCTGGCTCCAGCGCATGCCGGTGTGCGGATTTGCATTCCGCGGAGTTGGTCCCGCATTTCCCAGTACCGTGCAGTACGGCGATATCGTGAAGGGCTTGCCAGTCGCCCCGCGGACTTGCGATGCAATCTATTGCTCCCACATTCTCGAGCATCTGTCACGCAGTGATTGCAGCACGGCTTTGCGCAACACTTTTTCCTATCTTAAGCCCAGCGGGTGTTTTCGATTGTGCTTGCCGGACCTTGAGCAATTAGCGCGAGACTATCTTGCCAACGGGACTGCGACTGCGGCTTCCGTGTTCATGGAAGATTCGTATCTTGGTACGCAGTCACGGCCACGGGGGCTGGTTGGGTTGCTCCGACAATTTCTGGGCAACAGTAAACACCTGTGGATGTGGGACTACAAGTCGATGCAACAAGAGCTAGTCGCAGCGGGATTCGTCGAAGTACGCAGGGCAGCGCCTAGGGATTCCAATGATCCGCATTTCGACGAGGTTGAGGATCCCAGCCGTTGGCGCAATAACTTGGGCATTGAGTGTTTTCGCCCGGCTTGACCGACGCCCACGCTCTTGCGCAGGGCACGCAGGGGATGCACACGCGTGGCTCGCGCACACTTTAGATCATGACTTCGCCAGCCCCATGCCTGACAGATCTTGTTTGGTGCACTCCGCACCCCGTGCACTACAACACTTTTCTCTTCGAGCGATTGGCACAAATCGAAGGCATCCGGCTGACTGTTGTTTACTTCGACAGGCAACTCGCCGCGTATCCTTGGAAGACGGTGTCAACCTCTCTTGTCGCGCCTGTGTATTTAAGGAGATGGTGCAAGGTGGACTGGCGGTTCTTTTTTGAGCGCTTGACTCACCGCCGGGAGCTGATGGTCATTGCGGGATGGAACGAACCCACGATGCTCATGCTGCTCGTGACGTTTGCTGCTCTTGGAAGGCCATACGTCATCTGGAGCGACACGCCGAACCCGCGACCACGCACCGGCGCAAAGGCTTGGCTCCGACGCCACGTGCTTGACCTCGTTTTGCGAAATGCCTGCCGCTTTCTCGTGACCGGCCAACCGGGGATTGATGCAGTCCGAGCCTTGGGCTTACCCCCCGAACGAATCGTAAACTTCCCTTTTGCCACCGACACGACAGTTTTTCATCCCGCGAGTGCTCGCGACGTTGAACCAGGCATCATCACATGTATCTCGTCTGGCCGCCTCGATAACTCGCACAAGGCGTATGACGTAGCCATTGAGGCTTTTTCGCGTGTCAAGGCAAGGAATCCGCAACTTCGTTTTCGATATGTTATTGCCGGTGACGGTCCAGACCGTGATGCCATCAAGGCGTTGATCAGACAACACGGCCTGAGTGACGATGTGGTGCTCCGCGGCTGGCTGGAGAGCAATGAGCTGCCCGAGTTTTATCGTTCGGCAGATGTGCTTATCCATTCATCCAATTTTGACCCATTTCCGAATGCGGTGCTCGAGGCCATGGCATCAGGACTGCCGGTTGTCGGGTCGCGGGCAGCTGGATCCGTTCAAGACCGTGTCGTTGACGGCTACAACGGCTTTGTGCATGCGCCAGGAGATGCCAAAGAACTCGGCGACGTGCTTACACGGTTTTTGCTTATGCCGATCGAGTCGCGAAGGCAGTTGGGAATACATGCGAGGCAAACAGCGCTTCAATGGCACGTCGACTACCATGCGAATGCGATACGGAAGCTTGTATCGGAATTTACATCGCTGCAACATGGGAACTGAACTGAGAAGCCGTTTTATGGCTTCAGTGCGTCGTAACCCGAGAGCGGGTTTTGTGGACCAAGCGGACGCACACCATGACGGCTGACGCGCTTCCATTCGATCTGGCCGTGATGCGTAAGTTTCGCATTCCGGGATTCAGCAAACAGGACGCACTTTGCGGCTGTGGGATCGTTCCGCCGCCGAATGACCTCATCCATCAGCCCACCGAGGTGTGGTATGACCGATTCCGCAGGCGGGTCTTCGACGCCGCGGCGAAGCGGATTTGGTTTCCTGTCTACCGGCTGAGCGACGGCGAGTTCAGCTGCATGGTGGGCAGGCAGTTTTTGCCAATGCCCCTGTCCGCGGCCATCCTGGCACGACTACGACATCTCTATCACTCGGCGCGGCGACTTTCGCCGTTTTACAGCACCGGCCGGCCAGGCTATTGCGAGAGCTACTATTTCTGGGAGTTGCCCCATGTGCGTGCTTCGCTTGCGAAAGCCCTGACGGAAATCGCCGAGCACGGCGCCTTGTGTTTCAACTTCTCACCAAGTGATCTGGCTGATCCCTATATGGCTCTGGTGTGCAGATGGCTGGTCGCGCACGGCGTCCGCATTCCTCTTGAGTCGTACTTTCACTTCTATCACGTGTATGGGCTGCTCAATGGCCCGGATGCGGCAGGCTTGCTCACCGGACGCCGAGTCGTGGTGATGACGTCGAACATCAACGACCGCAGAAATGCCCTATTGCGGGCCGTGATGGACCGAGGCGCATCGCACGCCACGTTCTACGAGACTTCACGAAACAAGCCGGCGTTGGAGCGGATCGATTTGCGCCACATGCCTGCCGACGTCGACATTGCCTTGCTGGGGGCGGGGGTAGGAGCCGCACATATCATCACGCAGCTCGCCCCGCTGCGATGCATTGCGATCGACGCAGGATTCGCCCTGGATTGCTGGGCTGAGCCTTCGCTCCGCTTGAATCGGCCCTACTCCGTCAGTGACGAATCATGGGACGAACTGCATGGCGACAAAAAGCCTGCGTGGTGTCCAAAGTGATGATTACCGACACATAGCGCCCCTCTGAACGCCATCACATCGATGCTCGCATTTGGCGCAAATCATGCGATCGAATCCAGATAAGATTTTTGCCCGAAAGAAACAGCGCGTGGTCTCGCTCCACAAACACCTTGGCCGCCGCCCACGCCCGTCGCCCCGAGCGGTTCGTCAGAGGCCTCCCGCAGCCGCTCAAGCTGGCTGCCGTGGTCTGGATCAAACCGTCCGAAAACAAGCCGCATTCCCGCACGCTGAACTTACCGCGCGACCGTAAATTCGTACCGCAGGCGTCTCAACGCCATTGACACGTTCCGGGGCTCACACAGGACACCCCAATGTCATACAAAGACTATGGTTATAATAGCCCGTCTGCTTGCCATATGCTGGGAAGAATTATTCCGGTCGTCGAACGCATGCTGGGCCCCCTGCCGATGGGCTCTCAGATTCTTGACATCGGTTGCGGCAACGGCGCCCTCGCGGCACACTTCCTCACCGCGGGAATGCAGGTGGTCGGCGTCGATCTGAGTCCGTCAGGAATATCGATTGCTCGCGAGAGCTATCCGCAGGGACGGTTTGAGATCATTAATGCCGACGGCGATCTTTTGCGGGAGCTCAATGCCGACCCCTTCGACGCTGTGATCAGTACGGAGGTTATCGAGCACCTGTACGATCCGCGTGCGTTCGCTCGAACGGCCTTCGCTGCGGTCCGTCCTGGTGGGCGGTTTGTCTGCACGACGCCATATCACGGCTACGCGAAGAACCTGGCCCTCTCTCTCGCCGGCAAATGGGATGCCCACGCGAATCCGCTGTGGGACGGGGGCCATATCAAGCTGTTCAGCCGGCGGACCCTCGGCCATCTTCTCTACGAAGCCGGATTCCAAAACATCCGCTTTCATGGAATCGGGCGGTTCCCCTATCTATGGATGTCGATGGCGATGAGCGGAGACCGTCCTGCGACCGGCCCACAGCGTGCCGCCGGGTCGTTCGGCGACAGGTCTGGCGGCTCGTGACGGTGAGCCCCGCGCGGTTTCTGTACCCGTGCTAATGGCCCGGGCGGGGGAGGAGTTTCCCGTGCAGTGCGCAGCGTGCGGCGGCGACATCCGATTGATCGCCTTCATTACGGAGACGAGGCCAATCCGGAAGATTCTGAGACACCTCGGCGAACCGCTCGAGCCTCCGCCCATCTCGCCCGCCCACCGACTTGGGCGAGGTCGTGCAGGCCCATGACCGCCATGACGGCTATAAAGCGTCGCCCGATGAGCTGCCCGCGATCGATATCCGCAGCCTCTGCCCGGCGCCCAACGCGACGTCGCAACGAACCCGCCCGGAGGCAAGGCTCGGAGAGACTCCGCACCGACCCCAGAAAAACACCACTCCGCGGGGAAGGAAGGCGTTCCGGATCCGATTTCCGGGCCCCGGGAGACGGGGGCGCACGGCTCACCAGCCGCCGACCAGCTAGCCAGTCGCTGGGAAAGTGACATTGGCTGGACTAACCTTCCAACATCAAAGCACCCCAACGATTTTTTGAAATGACAAAGACGGCCCACCCCATTTCGATCCTCATTCTGACGCTCAATGAGCAAAGCAATATTGAGGCTGTCTTGGAATCAGTGCGTACGTTTCAAGACGTGGTCGTGTATGACAGCTACTCGACCGACAACACCGTATCGCTCGCGCAGGCGCTTGGGGCTCGCATCGTGCAAAGAACATTCGACAATTGGGCGGCGCACCAGAACTGGGCACTCGCCAACATCGAGTTCCGGAATCCGTGGGTGTTCTACCTCGACGCCGACGAAAGAATGACGCCCGCGCTTGAAGAGGAAATCGTCGGGATCGCCGCTGATCCCGACGACGCGCACGTTGGATACTACTGCGGCCGTGATAACTACTTCATGGGTCGCCTGATCCGTCACTGCTACCCGCCCGTGCCGATTCTGCGCTTCTTCAAGCCCAGACATGTCACCTACGAACGGCTCGTCAATCCCATCACGCACGTCGACGGTCCTGTCGGCCAGCTCCGACACCGTTTCCTGCATTACAACTTCAGCAAGGGCCTGACGGAGTGGATAGACAAGCACAACAAATATTCCCTTGCCGAAGCGATGGAGGCCATTCGCGTTGCTGACGAGGGCACTGCGCGGGTGAGCGATCTATTTCATGGGGACAAGGCTGCACGCCGGGCCGCCCTCAAACGGTTGGCATGGAAGCTCCCGATGCGGCCGTGGCTTAAGTTCTTCTGGCTGTATTTTGTGCGGGGCGGGTTTCTCGACGGGCGGCCTGGCCTTGTCTATTGCAGGCTTCAATCGATCTATGAGTATTTCATCGTGCTGAAGGTGAAGGAACTTCGCCTGAAGCGGCAGGGCAGGCAGCTTTGAGCGACTCAGTTGTGGACGTCACCGGCCCCTCTGTGCAAATGAAAGCTGAGACACCTGCCCTTCCCCTATTACAGTAGAGGGCCAGGAGGCCAGGAGATGGAGATCACCAGGATGTTTGGTATCGAAGAGGAGGGGGCGGTCGCCGCGACACCGCCCACGCCCGTCACCCTGAGCGATTCGTCAGAGGCCTACCGCAGGCGCCCGAGCCGGCTGCCGTCGTCTGGGTCAGCCCCCCGGAAATCATCCACAAGTCCGCACACTGGAGCTACCAAGCGACAGTGGATTTGTTCCGCAAGTGTCTCAACGTCATTGACACGTTCCGAATCCTTCGTGAGGATCCGTCGTATTTGACCGTCGAATGGAACACTTCGGCCGCCCATGGCTTCGGCTACGATCCCCGGAAAACCGTTGGATTCCTTCGTCAACTCAACTTCGAACTCGTCCAGTCAACCTCCAGTGGGTTTGTTGCGGCGGAAATGCCTCGCGAGGCCGATATGGCAGTGATGTGGTTTCGCCACTGCCATCCGGAATAACCGCGCGAGCCATATTTAATTTGCTCGATCCAACGAGGATCCCATGACAAACGTCAGCTCGACACCCGCCCAACTCAACATCAACGTTGGCTCCGGGCGGTACCCAATGAAGGGATTTGTCAATCTCGACAATTCGATTTTTCTTCGCACGCTACCAATCTATCCGGTACTGAAGCCGTTCCTGCGCTCCGGCCACCGGGGAATCTTCGAGGAATATCAAACCGCCGTCGTAGACAACACCTATCGCGTCCACAACTGCATCAAGACACTGCCCTACGGCACAGGCTCCGTCGATCACATTCTCTGCTCACATTTTCTCGAGCATGTTTTCCGGGATCAGGCTCAAGTGATCCTGCGGGATTTTCACCGCGTCCTCAAGCCGGGCTCCGGCACGATGCATCTCATCGTTCCTGACATTCGCGCCCGCGCGGAGCGCTATCTCCATTCGCAAGACCCGCGTGCCGCCGACGAGTTTATTGATTCCACGATCCTGTCGTTGCCCCGGCGGCCGAGCCTGCGATACCGGCTGATGGAAATCAACGGTTCCTTTGGGCTCCAGCATCGATGGATGTACGATAAAGACTCATTATCGAAACTCGTCGAGGAAGCTGGGTTCACTATTCTCGACCGCAACGACACGCCCTCACGGTCCTGGCGTCCTGAGCCGCAGTCTGGCGAGATCGAACTGGTCGCTCGCGTGAAATAATCGTGTGCCCCCCGATTGCAGCAATCTTACGTCGCCAATGCCAAGTGTGAGCCTGTTACGGCAAACGCTCTCACCAGTCACCCCTCTGCGCCAATGATAGAGGAGACACCTGCCGTTCCCCTATTACAACAGAAAGCCAGGAGGGCAGGAGATGGGGATCACCAGAGCGCTGGGGACCGAAGAGGCGGTTTTGGTCGCAGCAACACCGCCCACGCTCGTAACCCCGAGCGATTCGTCCGACGCCTCCCGCAGCCGCACACGCTGGTTGCCTTGGTCAACCCTGTTCCTGAACCCTCATATCACCTGGTACGGGAAATCCAACCCGGTCATGGCAGAATTCGGTTGCCTCGAGAGAGCCTGAGTCGACACGATCGACTGTTTGGGCTGCGTCGGCGTTGCGATTGGTACGCATGATGACCCCAGCCGTCCTGTCCTCGCGCCGACTACTTCTCGGGCTATTTTGGGCGTACGGGCTATTTCTCACGACGGCCACCCATGCTCCTGCCGACGCAGTTGGGCGTCTGCTCTTGCTTCCGCGATTCGGGGAGATCCAGGCCGACAAAATGAATCATCTCGTGGCATACGCCGTGCTTGCTTTGCTCGGTGTTGCAGCTTTTACGGATAGCCGCTCGTTTTCGGGCCGTGGGCCCCTGTTGGTTTTTTTTGGACTTGTAGGCTGGGCATTTCTCGATGAAATCACCCAGCCGCTGTTCGGCCGCAACGCCGATATCACGGACTGGATATACGACGTGCTCGGTCTGGCCTGCGGGTGCGTCGTCGGCTGGCTATGCCTGCGGATTGTTTCCAGTCGCCTGAGCGTATCGCGGTAGATCGAGGGCTCGGGTCAGCCATCCAAGCCGGGGCGTATGGTATGTGACCGCCTCGAGTTTGGCGATGTTTGCGTCGTTGGCAGACTCGCCCGCCTTTGCACGGCGGCCCTTCTTGAGGTGGGCCGCGGCGGCGACTAAGTGGATGACGCGCTGCAAGCGTCGTCGATCCGTATCTGGATCGCCTGACGGCATCGCCGAAGCACCCGTTGCACCCACTCTTGGGAGTTGAACGGCGTCACCAGTTCGAGACTCCGACTGCCCATGACGGGAAGCCTCTGCTCGTGGTCGTCGATCCATTTCATCGCCGACGAGATGGCTGCCGTATCGCCGTTCGCACAGACGATGCCGTTTTCGCCGGGCCGGACAACCTCCAGTCGCGCGCCGCACGCATCGGTGCAGATGATGGGCAGGCCGGCCGCCGCAGCTTCGGCGATCACCATGCCCCACGGCTCGTAATCACTGGTGATCACGAACGCCCCGTGCGCGGCATAGACGGCCGGCAGGTCTCCGGGTTGCACGAACCCGAGATCCGTCACGCCTTCCTGGCCGGCTAAGAGCCTCGCCAGCGGGCCCATTCCACAGCATGCGAGGTCCCAGGGGATCCGGGCCTGTTTCCGATACTGGCGGTATGCTTCGACGAGCACATCGATCCGCTTCTCGGGGGCATAGCGGCCTACGTAGAGAAAGCTACGCGGATACGCTGGCTTGCTTCGCCGCTTTTGATCCGCCGCTAGAAATGGCCCGGTATCGAGACTGATCAGGCCGGTCTCGATCTGGTCAGGACGAAAACCAAGATGCCGGGCGTAGCGGGCAGATCGCTCGCCGGGCACTAGCGCAGCTACGAATCGACGCAGGTACCTGCGCAGGATGATCGGAGCAACGAGTTTACGAAGCGACCACGCAAACGGCATGTCGAACGCGAAAATCTTCGCTACGCGCGCAAATTCCGCACTCTCGACGATACTCCGTACCATCTGGCTGCGCCAGCCGATCGCAATGATCACATCAGGTTCAAAGGAGCGGACGGCGAGCCGCAATGAATCCTGGTCCAAATAGTCGACCGCAAACAGCACGGCCGAATCGAGACCATCCAGCATTTCCACGTGGTCGAAGGCGGAGTCGTCGCGGCGGGCCAACTCGACAAACACCTTCACTCGCACGCCCGGCTGGGCCGCCAGGGCCTTCCAGCACGAGACCATCGGCCCTGTGACGCCCGTCCAGAGAAAAGCGATGTTCATGAATGTTAGTCTATCGCAATGGCCGGCCCGCTCCGCATCCTGATGGTTTCAAGCTCCCTGGAAGACGATGGCGGG
>Ga0208090_1000169_pt1 | contig 12345 bp, 12 predicted proteins | sample LakMenEpi20Jul12_FD_150718 | JGI IMG/M metagenome (GOLD analysis project Ga0208090, IMG submission 150718) | Freshwater microbial communities from Lake Mendota, WI - 20JUL2012 deep hole epilimnion (SPAdes) | ecosystem: Environmental > Aquatic > Freshwater > Lake > Epilimnion/Euphotic zone ...
AGGCTTTGGTCGGCAGGATCGCTCGGCAGCGCATCGGTCTTCGCTTTGATCGCCGAAAGCTGGGTCGAGTTGCTATCGAGTTCTTGGCGAATCTCGATGGCGGTCGGGCCGCTGGCGCTGGTGAGCGTGCGGCTCGAGTGGCTCCAGATGTCAGTTGGCGTGACGCTTGCCGGGGCGTTGGTGAGCGTGTCCACGGTGCCGCCGGTTGTGGTGCGCGTGGCGGCGCTCCACACGGCATTTGCCACGCTGGCTGCGGTTGGGGCGCTGGTCGGCGCGTTGTAGTCTGCCGATGCGAGGCGGCTGGAGATCGCGGCATCGAGGTTGATGAGCTTGCCGCCTGCTCGCTCAAGGTCCGAGCGGATCGCGGCGACGAGGGCGATCTGGTCCACATTGCTGTTGCCGATGGCCCCGACGATGGCGTTCAGAACAGCTTGTCCGTCGCCTTCGTTGAGGATGGAGGACTCGACGGCGGCGGCAATGGCCGAGCGTTCGGCGCTGGTGAGGCTGTAGCCTGTCTTGTCTGCCGCCGCCCAAACTGCCGAGGCGATGTCTCCGGCTGTCGGTGGAGTGCTTGGCGCGGTGTAGGCGCTGCTGGCCAGCCTGCTCGACACGGAGGCGTCGAGGTTCGCCAGCTTGGTGGAGTTGGCATCTAGTTCAGTGCGGATGTCTGCCACGCTCGGGATCGAGAGGGCGGAGATAGCGGCCTCGACGAGGCTTTGGTCTGCGGGGTCGCTGGGGAGATTGTCTGTGGAGGCCTTGATGGCGGCGATGTCGGCGGTTGGTATGTCGCTGACGGCTGCAGGGCTTGCTGGCAAGCTGTCGGTTTTGGCCTTGATTGCCGAGATGTCCGAGGTCGGGATGTCAGCGGCCACGGCGCGGGTGCTGGTGGCGACATCCAATCGCGAAAGTTCGGTGGATAGCTCCGTTCTTACCTGGCTGGCGATTTGGCTTGGCGTCGGCACGGTCGGTGCGGTGGTGAGCGTGTCAACTACGCCGCCGGTGATGGTCTTGGTCGAAGCTCCCCATACCGCTGTAGCGATTTCTGAAGCGGTGGGCACTGAAATGGTTAGGGTTCCGACCGTATCGTCCACGGGAGTTCCCATGGCCACCGCTGCCGGGCTTGGAACGGCACAGGTGCCAAAGACGACGCCGCCGATGCCGTAAGGGGTGCCGCTGCGCACATTGCTGGCGGCGGGGAAGTTTGTGGCGTTGTCGGGGGTGACGAGGTTGCGCTTTTCCAGGAGCGTCTGCGTGCCGACTTCGATGTAAGTGTGGTTGTTAAGCGCGGAGGCCCATCGCCATGCGACATTGGCAATCGGATTGACGCCGAATGTGGGCGAGATGAGGAATGGCCCCGTGAGGAGCGTGACTTGCTGGGCGCTGGGTCCGCCGACGCCTGCATTGAATTCGCTGGCTTGGATCACGCCATTGATGAGCATGGTGCCGGTGGAAGCGTTGTTTGCCCCAACCACTCCAGTGCCACCACTTCCACCAGTGCAGTTGCCGGTGATGTTCAGCGTGCCGGTGGAAGCGTTGTTTGCCCCAACCACTCCAGTGCCACCACCTCCACCAGTGCAGTTGCCGGTGATGTTCAGCGTGCCGGTGGAAGCGTTGTTTGCAGCCGTTGCTCCACTTCCACCAGTGCAGTTGCCGGTGATGTTCAGCGTGCCGGTGGAAGTGTTTCTTGCAGCCGTTGCTCCGGTTGCCCCACCGCCACCTCCGCCACCAGTGCAGTTTCCTACAATCGAAGCCGAATTTCCAGCCGTGCCGGAAAATGTAACGAGAAATGTCTGGTTAGCGAAGCAATTTGCCGTGAGCGTCACGCCATTGGAAAGCGTGAATGACCCGCCAGCCGTGGCTCCGCCAAATGTGTCATTACGCACCTCGCCCGTCGCGCCGAGGTTGGTCGAGACATTGACCGTGATGGCGAATGAGTTTGCCATGAGGACATCGCCATCGGCGAATGTGACAGCCGATGCCGTTCCGGCGGGAGCGGTCGCCCAGACATCGGCGGCGTTGATGTTTCCTGCCTTGCGGGCGTAATAGGTTGGCATGGCTTACAGTCCTTTCGCGCTAAGGTAGGCTTGGAGGGCGGCTTGGATCGCGCCGATGGCTTGCTGCTCTTCGGCGCTGGCTTGGGAGAGCGATCCGAGGACGACGGCTTTGCGGTGTTCGATGCCTGCTTGTTCGACCACCCCATCTTCGATGCGGGTCGGGATGAGCGACATGGCGACATTCGCGTCTGGCTGGCCGGTTTCCGGTTTGTAAAATCCGGTGATCGCCAGTTGGAGAGAATAACGGTCGTAGGATTTTGAGTCGATTTGGAGTGGAGTGGATGCTGTCATGGTGGTGGTGGGTTTGATGTTTTAAGAAAATTGGAGGGACTCTTTGGAAGACCACGCGCCGACTGCGGATTGCTCCGAGACGACATCGCCTGCGGCATTGGTGGTGATTTTGTAGATGGTCCAGGATGGGGCGTCCTCGGCGGGGCCGGTGGCGGGGTAGTCGGCCCAGGCGAGGCGGCCCATGTAGAGGGTCGTGCCGTCGGTGGCGTGCAGGAGTTGGTAGTCCGAGGGGTCGCGGGGGCGGGCTATTCTAAAAACTTCGTTGTTGTGGTCTTTGCTGAAAAGGCGGCGGTCGGCGAGGTTGATGGCGAGGCTCCCCTGGGCCACTTGCGCGGCGGTAGGGACTCGGCCTGGAACCGTGCTGCGGAGGAGCTTGAAGACCGTGGCCATGAGGGAAGTTTTAAGTTTTAAGAAAGGGGCCCCGTGGAGCGATGGCGCGGGATGAACCGCGCCACCGCTGTGGGGAGGGAGTGGGCTTAGAAGCTGCCGCCGTCGATTTCTGCCTCGATGGCGTCCAGACGCGAATCGAGAGAATTTTCGGCTGCTGTGGCGCGGGAAATCTCGCTGTTGAGCGAGTTGGTCACTGCGGTCACTGCTGAGGCACGATCCGTGATCTCTGTCGCCAAATTGGCGGCGATGACGCCTTCAGCGGCGGTCGCACGCGAGATTTCGCTCGAGAGGTTCGATGTCAATGTGGAATCAGCACTGGTGCGAGCGGAGGTCTCTGTGGAGAGATTGCCTGCAACGGTGTTGATGTTCGATTGGACGGTCGTGATGGCAGCAGCGCGGTCGCTGATCTCGGTGGCGAGATTGGCGGCGATGACGCCTTCGGCTGCGGTGGCGCGGTTGACTTCGGCTGTGAGGGCCGAGGAGGCGCTGTTAGAGAGGGAGGTGATGGCTCCGTTCAAGCTGGAATCTGCGCTCTGGAAAGCGCTCACAACCTCTGTCAAGCTATCGAGGGCTGCGCCGTCAACATTCGAGAGAACATTGTCGATGCGTGTGCCGAGGGCTTGCTCCGCTGCGGTGGCGCGGGAAGCCTCTGCGGAGATCGCCGAGGTGCGATTGCTGGTCTCTGTGGAGAGAGCGGCTGCGGTCGCGTAGTGGCTTCCGCCCACTGGCACCACCGATGAGCCGGTTCCAAGGTAGAGAACGCCGTCTACGGCGTTATACGCTGGCTCACCCGAAAGAAGACTTGCGGGGGCTCCTGCTGCGCCGGTCAAGCGGCGTTTGATTCTGATATTTGCCATGATGTTATTAGGGGTATTGGGGTTGTTCTGCGGGGTTAGTCCTAAAACTCACCGCCGTCGGAGTCGGCGACGATGGGTATGTAGGAAAGGGTTTCGGGGTCCCAACGGTGTGGGAGGTTGGTATCTGCGGGAAAATAGATGCGGCCCACCAAGCCAGGCGCGGGGAAATTTTCGACGGTGGGGAAAGTCTGCACATCGTCGAACTCGTCGGGAATCATCGAGCCGGAGACTTGGCCCGAGGAGTCGAGCTGCGCGACCTGGGCGGTCGTGCTGATCATGTTTCCGGTGAGGGGATCGAACGAAACTTGCGACATGGTTACGCGAAGGGAGGATACTGAACGAAGGAGGTTTTGAGTTGGGCGTTGTCGGTAGCGGGAACGCCCCCGAAATAGGTCATGCGGATGCGGGCGACGGCGGTTCCGGCGAAGCTGTATTCCGTGTAATCGGTGTTGTTCGTGGCACCGACTTTGAAGACTTCAAACTTGTCGTAGAGAGGAACTGGAAATCCGGTGGTGACTCGCAGAGCCCCATCTGATGTGGCTTGGACGGGCTGCACGATGCCTGCGGAACTGCGGGCGGCGATCTGGACGGTGGGGTTGCTCATATCGGTAATTTAATTATCGGGAGGGGTGTCAATAGGGGGTTATTGGAAGGAAGCGGACCATCTGCGGACCTCGCCTTTGCGCAGCCAGGCGTCGTCCATTCGCTGTTGCAGGATGCCTTCGGCGCGGGCGAACTGGTAGTTGGCCTTGTCCATCTGGCCGTCCTCGGAAAGCGTTTCAGCGAGTGCGTAAAATTTAAGGTAGTCCGCCAAGAACGCGGGGATGCGGTAGCGACGCCAGTATTCCGAATCGGTGGGGAGGTTGCCGGTAGTGGATTGGCGGGCGATGTAGCAATCGCCGGTGGTGTTGTAGAACACGATATCTCCGGCTGCGTAGGCGTTGGCTACGGAAAAATCGTCTGTCGTAAAGCGAGGTTGCGGGAGCAGGAACTGCACCCACACATTGCCGGTCTCGCCTGTTGCATCGATGAGCAGCACACGGTCCTCGTTGAGTAAATACCGCACCTTGCGGGCATAGGCTCCGCTCGTCGGGTCGGCGTCCCAGATGGCCATGATCTCGCCGATGGGCGAGAGGTTATCCTGGTCGAATAGGATGTAGGGAATCTCGGCGTCGTTATTTGTAGAAACCGCATAGGTGGCCGATGCGCGGGCATCCCACGCGATATCCACAGCCGTTTCGACCGCGACCACATCGCCGCTGTCGGTGGTTGTGATTTTCTTGACGCGCCAAACGAGGTCACTGGTCTCAGAACCAGACGGGGCGCGGCCAAAGTAGGCAATGGTGCCGACGACTTCCGATTGGTAAACATAGCCAGTAGCAAACCAAGCCGAGCCATTCGGCGTGCGCTCTTCGGTCAAATAAACCTCGGGCCAATCAAAGAATGTCCAAGCGGTGGCGGCAGCGGTGGTCAAATACTCGGCGAGCGCGGTAGCCTGCGAGGCCATGAGCGGCTGGTCGGGATCGATGCCCATGCGGGAGATCACGCCATCGCGGACTTTTTTGTAGGGGATGGATTTCACTGCGGGCCTCCTTGCATTTCTTCGGCGACTTTCTGGAGACCAGGCTGGGCGCCGACGCGGCCGATTTGCGCGTTTTGTTGTTGTTGGACTTGGAAGCTGAATGACTCCATGCGGGCGTTGAGCATGGCGGCGAAGATTTGGTCTTGTTGCAGGCGCTGCTGGATGGCGGGGTTGCTCTGCACGATGTTTTGCAGGGTTTGCAGGCGAAGCTGGAAGTTTTGGCCTTCGCCTTTGAGCGGCGGCTCGGTGCCGGCGGCGATTTTGGTGAACTGGACTTGCTCGTCGTCGATTTCTTGCTGAGAGGCGGCTTCGGCGTCGCGGATGAGGAGCTCGGAGAGATTGGGGTCGATGGAGCCGAAGAGGAATTTGACGAGACCAGCGCGGTCGATGACGCCTTGCGTGTCGAGGGGGATGAGCTGCGTGAGCCCTTGCAGCTTGATCTTGAGCGCTTCGGAGTCGAGCGTGCGGGCGTCGAAATCGAGGCGAAGATCGTATTTGCCTTGGATATCCTGGCGGCTGGCGCGGAAGGGGGTGGGCAGTCCGCCGGCGACTCGGACGAATTGGATGTCGTCGAGGTATTGCTGACAGAGTTGGAAGGTCTGGCCGAGGATGAGGGCCATGTCGGCGAGCCAGGTATCGACCAGATCCTGCTGGGCGAGGAGAGCACGCTGCGGGGCCATGTCGGCGCGGGGAATGCCGAAATACTCGTCCACATCGCGGCGGGTGGCGGCTTCGATTTCGATGGTGCCCATGTCATTCACAGGCGGGGCCATCCACTGAAATTCTCCGGGGCGCCGCTCTGGGAGCTGCTTGGCGGGGCCGAGGACGATTTCCATTTTGCCGCGATTGGCTGGGACTTTGAGCGGTGGGAGAATTGTCAGTGAGGCACGGTCGCTGCGGTAGTCGCGCTGCACCTTGATTTCGCTCTGCTGGGTGGCGACGAGCTCGGGCACACCTCGGGCCTCAATGAGCGGGCGGCTGGTGCGCTCCAGCGGGAGCTCAATGAAGGGATATTGGCCGTGCTCGTAGCCCATGGCCTCGGACTTGGCGACACGGTCCACGACGCTGGGCTGAATGTGGGTGCACCAGACCTCCATGGCGCCGATCTTTTCGTTCCACTTTTTCTGATAGACGCGCCAGACCTCAATCATGTCGCGGTCGTCGGAGAGCAGGAATGTATCGGTGATGCGATACATGTTGCGGCCGGTGCGTCGGGAGATGCCTTTGTGCTTCACGGCCTCTTCGATCCAGCGGGGGTCGTAGTCTTCGGTGACTTCGCGCTCGCGGAGCTCGTCTTCGCGGAGGAGTTCGCGGCAGGCGATGAAGGGTGCCCGCTGGAGGTCGTAGGTGCTCGGAGGGAAAATGATGTCCTCCCAAGGCTCATAAGCCTGCCAATCGGGGAGGTTCTCGAAGATGTAGGGCGAGTCGTATTCAAACGCTCCTGTCTCGCGGAGCTTGCGGACATTGGCGGCGGTGCCTTGGCCTGGGAGCAGGAGATCCATCTCGCGGGCGACGGCTTCTTCCTGCGTGGGATCGAGGATGGCCTCGATGATCATGGCGAGCTGGGGGTCGCCGGTCTCCATGTATTGCATCTGGAGGGACTCGAGCGTGAAGGTGAGCTTTTCGTTGCGAGTAGTGCGGCGCCAGAAGACGCCCATGACAGCAAGGCCGTAGGTCTCGCGGATGTTTGCGGCGAGTTCGACCTCGCGCTTGGTCATGGCGGCGCAGTGGGAGTTGAGAAGCCACTGGATGACGGTCTCGACTTTTCGGCCGGCTTGGATGTCGGTCGTCTCGGTGGGCATCACAGCAAGACGGGCGCGGGTGAAGGAGTTTTTCATCAACCGCACACGCTCGTTGATGAGCATGTCGGAAAGGCGGATTCGGGAGTCGGAAGCGCCATCCCATGGGAAGGCGTTTTTGCCGAGGTTCGACGAGTATTTGCGGCCGGTGTCGTCTTGCCCTGGCCAGAGGCAGAAGCGCTGGTTGTAGTTGAGATTCTTGCGCGACCAGTAGTTGGCGGCGTCGGTTTCCGCTTCTTCGACGAGGCCGATGATTTCTGAGATGGCGGAGGATTTCATTGTTTAAATCTTTGTGAAAGTTCCTTTTCTACCACCATTGCAGATATTTTTTGCTCAGGAGTTACTCCTGGAACATTCTCACCAACAAGTATCCTTGATATAAGACTTTGCTTAAATGCATTATCATTATTTTGATATGCGCCTAAGGTTTTTTGCCAATCTCTTTGTTCTTTTGTAATTTTAAAATCTGGAACATATTGCATTTCAGACATTACATGTCTTGCTGCTTCAAGTTTTAGCAGGCCGTCTCTTTTTTGTTGGTCTTTCATGTATTGATTGTATTCATTTACAACCAAAGACCTCGGATCATTTATATTAGACCCATTTTCTCCTGCGCCCCATGCCATTCCAGCAACATTAGGATTTTTTTTAAAATAACTATCAAGTCCAGCATCTTTCGCTGAAATAACTGGATAACCATATGATGTGTTTTTTTGTTCCATTTAAACAACAATGGTTGTTTTCGCAGTAGTGGTGACGACGGTGTGGGGGTTGGCTTTTTTGAATTCCTCGCGGAATCCTTTGTCCTTCCAGCAACCGGGGTAGAGGTTGTTCCAGTAGATGTAGCTGTCGAAATCGACGCTCATGGTGTGCTGGCCGATGCCGTCCACCGTGCTGCGGGCTGCGGCGATGCGGTCGCTGGCGGCTTTGATGCGCTGCTGGCGCATCTCGGCATTGACCATGCTGGCGTGCCAGCCGGTGCGGAGTTCCTCAGTGACCAGCGGGGCGAGGTCACCAAGATCGGCTTCGAGTTCTACTGCGAGGTCGGACATTTAGAAAATTGTCCCGCATTGGGAGGGGCGCTCAGGGTTTATCTGGAGGGTGGTGAGCGCCCCTCCGTAGGGCCTATGCGGGGGAGGCTGTATTAGGCAGTCGGTGCGAACTTGCCGAGAGCCAGAGGGCTCTTGACGCAGAGGGCGCAGATGGCGTCTACGATGCCGCGTGGGCCACCGCCACGGTCTTCCAGTTCTTGGAAGCGGGGCTTGCGGTTGTAGCGGAGCTCGACCATGTCCATATCGAGGACATAGCCGCGGCCGTTCTGCACGGCGGCTGGGTTGACGGTCGCGTCCTTCGCTAGGAAGAGCGATGGGATGAGCTCGAGTGTGCCGAAGTCGCCTTCAAAAATGTCAACAGAGCTGACGATTTTGGAGCTGTCTTTTTGATTCAATACGCGGATGGCGCTGGCGACATTTGTCGAAGCGAACTGCGTGCGTGTGAACGCGGTGAACTGGCGCTTGAGGGCAGGCCCGCAGACGAGGCTGTAGGTCTGGGATTTGCCGGTCTGCTCGTAGAGGGACTGCAACATGTCTTGGATGTTGTTCTCGGTGAGGCTGGCCGTGGCGGTCGTGTTGATCGACGCGGTCGGTGTGCGGTAGGCGGAGTTGACGGGGAGGTCGGACTGAGCGCCGTTCTGGATCCACTTGCCAAGACCACGGGTCTTGTAAGGGGTCGCGCCGGATTGCTCGACGCCTTCTTGGTCGGAGCAGAATGCGGCTTCCATCGAGCGCTTCATTTGCTCGAGGGATTTGCTGACGGCGCGGGCCATTTCCTTTTTCTTGCCGATGCCGGCAACTTCGGAGACATGCTGCGCGAGGTCGTCCACGGATGGGACTTCGCGGAACTTCTGGATGCGGGCCGAGAGGAGCACGCGGTTTGCGGCGTTGTCGACGAAATCAGATGAGGAAACATCGGTGTTCGAGAGGACGCCGGCGGGAACCGTTGCCGCATTGAATGCGTCGGCTTGCCATTGTGTGAGGGGGTTGATGGGCTCTGCGCCCTTCTTCGCCATCGAGATGACGGGGCAGGTTTTTGCGTCTACGACCGCGATGAGGTCGGAGAGATCCTGGCGGATGCCAGTTTGGGAGGTGATGAGTGTTGCGGGCATTGTGTTAAGGGGGGGTGTTGGTTTGGATTTTGGGGGTTACAGCGCTCCTTCAAGGAACGCCGCGATGTCGTCGGTCTTGAGCGAGGATCCTCGAGTGAGCAGGTTTCTTGCTCCTTCGCGGTTCGCTATGTCTTGGGCGGGCACTCGGGCACCTTTTGCAGGGCTGGGCGGGTTGCTGGTCTTCACGGGGGATTTCGACTCGGTCTTGGACGCTGCGGCTTTTTTCTGGGCGGCCTCGGCACGGGCGAAGCGGAGCTTCTGGCCCTCGATGGCGTCGCCTACGATCATCTCGAGTTGAGGGAGACCTTTGAGGTAGGGATGGGCTTTGAGCGTGGCTACGAGGCTTTCGTGCTCGGGGGTGCCTGCTTTGAAGAGGGCCGGGTAGACGGCCTTGGCTTCTTGCATGACGGCACTGCGCTGCGAGATCCATTCCTTGCGCTTGGGGGCGTGCTCGGTGAGGAGCTCGTCGGCGGTGGCGAGGTATTCACGAACCTGGGAGGGCTCGTAGTAGACATCCTCGCCGGCGGCATTCTGGACGGTGCCGCCTTCCAAATTCTTGATGGCCCAAGCGCGGATTTTCTTCGCGGTGGCAACCCGGTCTTCGAGTTGCTCGGGCGTTTCCACATCGGCGAGCGGGTCGCTCGCGGTGGGCGTGATCTGGATGGGAACGGTGGCGTCGAGTTTGGCTCGCAGCTCGCTGACCTCGCTCTCGAGGGTCTCGGCGCGTTCTTCAGCTTCGCGGCGCTTGGCCGTGATTTTGTCGATGCGCTTGAGGAGCTTCTCGGGGACGGGGTTCTTTTCCTCTTCTGGCTCGGCGTCGTCTTTGTCCTCTTCGGACTCGGCGTCGCTGTCGTCTTCAGTGTTTTCGTCGGTATCCTGTGAAAGATCAGTTTCCGCTGAGGCGTCCTCCGTCTCGGTGGCCTCTGGCTGCGCTTCTGGCGCGGCTTCGGTCTCCTCGGCGGCGGGTTGTTCCTGCGGGGTTATCTCCTCGAGATCGAAGCCGATTTCGGCTGCAATGTCGGTGAGCGATAGTGGGGTGTCTTGTGTGTCTGTCGTCATGGTAATCCAACCAAGTGGGTCATGTGCCTTCGGGCGAGCGGCACAAGGGGCTCGTTGAAATTCAGAATGACGACAGAATTCTGGAAATCTATAGAGCCGCACCCAGAGCGGCAGAAACAGGCATCGACCGACCTATAACGGCAGAAAAAAGCGAACCGCTAAGGATTACTTAACGGTTCGCTGGGCTGAAAAAGGTCCGACGGCTCAGGTCGCTCATGGTCGCCTCGCTGACCCCTTGGGAACGGCGAGACGGCATGCCCTCAGTGACCGCCGGAAAGTTTTTTTACATCTTCTTGCTCGCTTCGTCGATGCGCTGGAGGAGATCGGACTCGAGGCCGCGCAGGGCGTCGAGGGCACCGGCGCAGTGGGCGAGCTGGCCGTGCTCGGTGGCGACCTTGATGCTGCCGACCAATTCGACGGAGTCGTCGATGTGGTCGCGGAGGACTTGCAACACAGCCTGCACGACGAGGGGCTTGCTGCCGGGCATGCAGAGCGCGGTCGTCATGTCGTCGTCGTCGAGCCGGTCTGGCAGCATGTAGCGGGTGGTTTTTTTTAGGTTGAACATAGGGTCAGGCGAGTTGGAATTTTTTGATGATGTCAGGGAGTGAAAAGCTGTGGCGTTTCTGCTTGGGTGCGGCAATCGGTCGCAGGAGGCCGACCTCGATGTAGGTTCTGTAGGTTTGATCACTGATGCCGAGGAGGTCCATGACATCGCGCTTGCGGAGCGTGCGGCGTTTAATAGGCACCTCCTCCGGTAACATGGAGCCGCCCTCCTTCCACATTGCCGACTCCAGAAGTGAGGAGGTAGCGGAGGCAGTCGATGGGGTCTTTGCTGGCGCCTTTCTGGCCGTCGGTGCCGGTCCACTCCTTGAGGGCCCAGATGGTGTTGGTGCAGCACTCGGAGATATAGAGCCGAGGCGCGTTGGTGTGGTCGATGGGTGCTTCTTCGTCATAAAACAGTGCGTTGTTGATGAGGCCGACGCCTTCCTCGATGTTCTCGCCAGGACAGGATCGGAAGGACATGCCGACATCTTCGAGTTCCTCGAGGAGGGTGGTGGATTGCTCGCGAGTTCCGGCGACGGTGGTGTTCGCATACCTTGAGTCTATCCAGCGCTCAAAAATCTTGACCTTGTCGTGGGCTTCCATGCGCTCGATTTCGGCCTTGTAGGCGAGCAGGCCGAAGCCGAAGGATTTTTGCCCTTCACCTGCTTCGCCGTCGGCTTTCTTTCCGCTGCTGATCGCCCACGGCCCGGCGTAGCCGACGCCCTCGATGTAGGTGTCGGTCTGCGGCCATTCGCGGTAGACCCACGCCCGCTCGGCGGCGTCGATGCGGACCCACAGCATGAACCAGTTTTTCCCGCCCGCCGGGTCGCAAAAGAGGTAGTTCGTGCCTTCCTGGGGAATCTGGTCGGCTTTGACGACATGCACCGACTCGCGGAAGCGGGGGAAGCGCGTGGCGGCGGCCTTGACGGGGACGCCGTAGGCGCGGCAGAGGATTTTTTCTCGCGGTTGCTTGGCGAGCTCGGTCTTCATGCGGCCGTAGCCTGCCCACGGGTTGTTTTTGGTCTGAAAATAGATGATTCCGGCGTGGCGGGTGACGCATTCCTGCACGACGGGGACTTTTTCAAATCCCTTGCCGCTTTTTCTCGGCAAAAGCTCGGCATCGCACTCCTCGAGGGTTTTGGCGCCCTGGAGGTAGTTTTTTACCGTGGGCGAGTAGCCTTCGATGGGCGTAAATGTGACGAGGAGAATGCCATTTCGGTCGAGAAGGCGGAATCGGATGGTCTCGAGCCAGTCGAGGGGGACTAATTCGTCGCACCAGGCGAGATCGATCTCGCCGCCTTCGATTGTCGTGATGTCCTGGGCGTAATTTCGGAACCAGACCTGCGATTTGTTCGGAAGGACGGCGGTATTTTCGGAAAATCCGTTCTTTTGCGTGTAGCTGATGTTCGTTATCTTGCTGCGCTTGGCCGTTCGCAGCTCGGCGGGCATGAAATTCCACACAATCGGCTGTTGCATGGAGATGGAGTTGTCGTTTGTGGTCTGGAAGCACCACACGCGGCTCGCGGGCTTCTCCAGCAGGGTGCGGACGACCATTTTCCCGGCCCATGTGGACTTGCCGGAGCGGTTGCCGCCGAGCACCAAGAGG
>Ga0208090_1000171_pt1 | contig 12311 bp, 9 predicted proteins | sample LakMenEpi20Jul12_FD_150718 | JGI IMG/M metagenome (GOLD analysis project Ga0208090, IMG submission 150718) | Freshwater microbial communities from Lake Mendota, WI - 20JUL2012 deep hole epilimnion (SPAdes) | ecosystem: Environmental > Aquatic > Freshwater > Lake > Epilimnion/Euphotic zone ...
CGACGAGTTTAATGACCCATTCTCGGAAGACACAGGCGGCGGGTTGTTGGAAATGGAAGGTGGAAGGAACATACAAGCCGCAAAGGTCGCCAAGGGACGCAGTGACGAAGAGTTATGGGTTATTTGTGATTGGTTATTGGGAAGAATGAAAAAGCCGCCTCTTCTCATTTCAGTTTCTGCCCATCTGCCTTTCAATAACCCCACCCATGCGGACATCGTCGCCGAAGCGCTCGAAGGTGGTTTCATCAAGCCGCAATGAATGCGGCAAACCCTTGCCCGCGAGCGCTGGCACAGGGCCACCGCAGAGGAGTGGCGCGGTGTAGACGACGACTTCATCGATCAAGCCCGCTTCAAACAATGCTGCGGAAAAACGCCCGCCCGCCTCAACCATCGCGCAAAGAATCCCCTGCTCGCGCACCAACTCGCGCAGCACGGATTTCAAATCGGCGCCCGACCTCAGCAAGGTCCGCTCGCGCCATTCATCCGTGAACAAGGGCGCGTCTTGTGGCAGCGATTCGGGCTTTTCAGTGAACACCACGCGCCATGGCTGAGTGCGACCTTCGAGAAATTCCGGCACGCGAATGGTCAGCGCCGGATGATCGCGGCGCACGGTTTCGCCGCTGGTGAGGACTGCATCCACTTGCGAGCGAAGTTTTTGCACATCGTGACGCGCGGCTTCGCCGGTGAGCCACTGACCCTCGCCCGGCGGTCTCGTGAGTCTTCCGTCGAGGCTCATCGCGGATTTCCAAATGACCCATGGCAGTCCCGTTTTCGCCACCTTTTCGAAGGGGCGTAAAATTTTTCGCGCATCGCCTTCGCAAACGCCCGCAAGCACATCGATGCCGGCAGCGGCGAGCACGGCATCTGCCCGCCCGGCATGCGAGGGGTTCGGATCGGTGCAGGCATACACCACGCGTGCGACACCGGCCTCGATCAAGCCGCTCGTGCATGCCGGCGTGCGACCCTGCGTCGAGCATGGCTCGAGCGTGACATATGCCGTCGCACCGCGCGTTGCATCGGCGCCGTGAGTTCGTTGCGCATCGGCGATCGCCTCGCGTTCGGCATGCGGCATGCCCGCGCGTTGATGCCATCCACGGCCAATGACCTCGCCATTTTTCACCAGCACCGCACCGACAGGCGGATTCGGCGCCGTCCTGCCAATCCCCTTGCGCGCTTCATCAAGCGCCATGCTCATCCAGTGTGCGTCGTTCATGGTTTCTCCAAGGCGGCAGTGTTCTTGAGGAGCAATGGGGGAGGTGTGGACATGGATGGGAAATCGGCTTTTTCTTATCATCCCGAGGCCCATCCGCGAAGAAAATCGATATTTCTTTGCGCTTGGGACAGGCATAGATGCTTGAGTGGGCAGAATCGAAACGCGGAGGCGCGGTGGGCGCAGAGAAAGATTTGTGGGGCCTTACGATTTGGCCATCCCGCTTCACAAAAACTCAGCGCTTTTCTCGGCGTGCTTTGCGACTTTGACTCCGGTGCCCTACGTCCATGCCAACAGGCTTCGCTATTTTTGATGTTCGCTAACGCTCACAGGACATTGCGGTGAATCATTCTTCAAAGAGTCGGCGCCGCGAGGCCGCATAGCCCTGCCGGAGCGGACCTTTGCGGAGAAAGGTCCCTGCCTATGAAGGGTTGGCCTCTTCATTTTCTTCCTCATTCAAAATTTATCATTCAGCATTCCCCTGCCCGACCATCCGCACCTCGATCGGCGTGTCGGTGCTGAGGTGCATTTCGCGTTGAGGGAACGGCACTCCGATGCCGGCTTCGGTGAAATGTTTTTCGATCATCAGGCGCAGGTCGCTGGCGATGATTGCCGAATTCGCGCCTGCGCTCATATCGATCCAATAGTAGACGCTGAACACGAGCGCGTTGTCGCCGAAGTCCTCAAACACCGCGTAAGGCGCGGGTTCTTTGCAGATGAGCCCATGCCTTGCAGCGGCTTGCGTGAGGATTTCCATCACCATTTGCGGCGAGGTGCCGTAGGCCACGCCGACCTTGATGCTGCGACGCACGCGCGCGTTGGTGAGCGTCCAGTTGGTCACGCGGTTTTCCAGAAACAACGAATTGGGAATCACCGTTTCGACCTCATCAGCACTGCGGATCACCGATGAGCGCGTGTTGATCTCCGTCACGGTTCCAACGATGCCATCGACATCGAGAATGTCGCCGACGCGCACCTTGCGTTCAGCCAGCACGATGATGCCGCTGATGAAATTTTTGATCAGCGTTTGCGTGCCGAAACCGAAACCGATCGCGAGCGCGCCGCCGAAGAATGCGAAGACCGTGAGTGGAATTTTGAGAATCGACAGCGTGGAAATGGCTAGCATCAGTCCGACAAAGATCATCGCCCAATTGCGCAGAGTTTTTGCCTGTGCCTCGGCAATGTGACCGCGCGCGACGATGCTCTTCTGAATTCGTTTTGCGATGAACGATGCAATCCAATAACCGATGAGGAAAAACAGCAGCGCGCGCAGCAGCATGCCAAGTGTCACCGGGATGTGGCCCTTGATCGTTTGTCCATCGACTTCGATTTTTTCCTCGAAGCTCATCATTTCGAGTGACCAGAGGCGTGAGACGGCGGACGGCGCATCGCGGGCGAGTCGGCCGAGTTTTGCCATCGGTGTTTCTTCCTGCGGCGCGGGCGTGTGGTCGGCGATCCAGCGGCGGATCAGTTTTCTTTGCGCCGAGGCCGCCTGATCGATGCGTTGAAGCATGGTGAGCTGCTCGCTGTGGCTGGCGCGTTGTTCGTTGAGCAGGGCGAAGCGCGGGTCGTTGGAGGTGATCGATGATGCGCGTGCTTCGAGCTTGCTGAGGTCGGCTGTGCGGGTGGCGATTTCGCTGTCGAGCACGCGGCTCCATGCCTTGAGCTCCTCGCTGGTGGATTCGAGCGAGGCACGAAGTTTTTCCCGTTGGCCTTCGCTCTTGGCTGTCACGATTGCGAGGCGTGTTTGGTAGGCTTTGAAATTCATGTTCTCGAGCCGCACGAGGCTTTCGAGATTTTCGATCAGCGCTTGCAGTCCATCGATGCGTCCGCTGGTGACCTCGAGTCGGTACTTGGCCATCTCGAGTCCATCGCTTGCCTTTTCCGATGCATCCGTGTCGCTTGAAATCAACGCATCGACCGCGGCCTGCGCCTCGCGGCGTCCGATGAATGCCGGCTTGAGCCGTTTCTCCATCGCCTCGATTTCCTTGTGGATGGCTTTTTTGCGCTCATCGGTAATGCGGCCGATTTTTTCGAGGTCGGCCTCGTTGAACGAAGCATTGTTTTCGGCGAGTATTACCTTGCGATCAACGAGCGCGAGATCAGCCTTTGCCGCGGCGTTCCATTCCCTGAGGTTCTCGGACGCGCTTTTAAGCAGTGCCGCGCGACAGGCCATGAGTCGCGAGTGAATGCGTGCCGCTTCGAGCTTCCACTTGGCGGCCCCGTCAGTCGCATTGTTGCCATCGCGCACCACCATCATCGCCGTGCTCACGGCGTCTTCGGCGGATTTCATTTCGGCAACAACGCTGCTCAGCAAGCCCTCGTAGTTGAGCAGCGAGGATTCGTGCGACGATATCTTCGCGCGGATGGCGTCGCGTTCGTTGAGCAACTCGTCGACCATCAGGATCGAGTAAGGCGGCTTTTCGGTGAAGCCGGTCCAGGCCGCGTTCGCATTCTTGGCGGCTTCAAGCGCGCGTTTCGCTTCGGCATTCGAATCGAGACTTTTGAGAAGCCGTGGAATGGTCAGAACGATTTGTTCGAGATCCTGGCGGCGGTCGTCGACCAATGCCTGCGAAATCCCTTGCGGCAGGGCATTCGACGCGCCATCGGCATCGATCCTTGCAAGGTCCTCGCGCGCTTCCTTGAGCCACTGCTCAAATCGCGCACGCACTTCCTCGGGTTTTTCGGCAATTGTTGTTTTCTGTCCACCCGACAGCGCCTCCTTCACTTGCGCGACTTGGGCCATCGATGATGTCGCCGCGGTGAAAAGCAGCAGGGTTGCTACGATTCCGATTTTCATGCCCGATGCTCTAAATCCCGATTTCATGATTTTTTTCTTCACGCGTCGCCGCGTTCGTCGCGTTCGAGTTGGATGCGGTCCGCGAGGTTGCGCGCCTTGACGCGGCTGTTGCGTTTGGCCCAGCGCTCGACCGCCATCTGGCGTTTTTCGGTGCGTTTTTTGAGCGCCGCGATTTCATTTTCGAGGTTGAGAAAACTTGCGTGGCGGGCGGCATCGAGCGTGCCGGCCTCCACTGCCGCGCGGATCGCGCAGCCGGCATCGCTGCGATGCCCACAGTCGGCAAAGCGGCAATCGACAGCGATTGCGCTCACATCCGAGAAACTTTCGCGCAGCGTGCCTTCATCCGTCCACATCTGGATTTCGCGCATGCCGGGGTTGTCAATCAGCATGCCGCCGCCGGGCAGCGGCACCAACTCGCGCGAGGTGGTGGTATGGCGGCCTTTGCCGGTGGCTTCATTGACCTCACCCGTCCACTGCCACTCGTCGCCGTAGAGTTGGTTCACCAGCGTCGATTTTCCGACGCCGCTTGAACCTACGATGCACATCGTAGTTCCCTTGCTCAGATATTTTTTCAGCACCTTGAGGCCCTCGCCCTTGAGCGCACTGGTGACATGCACATCGGCGGCGGGACAAAGGCTGGCGATTTGCTCCGCGGCCTCGCGGTTGGTTTGCTTGTCGCAAAGGTCGGCCTTGTTCACCAGCACCAGCGGCTTGGCCCCGCTGCGTCCGATCAACGCGAAGTAGCGTTCCATGCGGCGGAGGTTGAAGTCCGCCCCGGCGTCGGTGACCACTGCCACGACATCGACATTTGCGCCGATCACCTGCGCCTGCGAGCTGTTGCCCGGCATCTTGCGTGAAAAGCATGTCTCGCGTGGCAGCCGCTCGCGGATGACATGATCGCGGTTTTCATTTCCCAACTCGAGCGCCACCCAGTCGCCCACCGCCGGCAGCTCGGCATCATTGGCCGCTTCGTGCCACACTCGTCCGCATAGCACGACATCGATTTCCTCGCCGCCTTCTAGGAAAGCGCCGAAATTGATCGGCGACTCACGAATCAGGCGTGCCGGGACCCAGCCTTTGGCGCGCATCGGCGCGAAGGCATCCTCAAAAAACGGGCTCCATCCCAGCTCGCGGAGGGTCATGCGCCATCAATCTGCATCACCATCCGCGCGCTGTCGATGCCGCATCAGCCACGGATCCCTGCAAGGAGTTGCCCGATCTGATGGCCGCCCTTGCCGCCGTTTCGGCTTCACGCCGCTGGAATTTTCCCTAAAGTTTCAGCATGGACACCGGCATTCGCGAGCGACTCGACGAGTTCATCCGTCGCAAAGGTCTGCGGCGGACGACCCAGCGCGACGCGGTGATCAGCTCGGCGTTTTCCAAGGACGAGCATTTCACGGCCGAGGAACTTTACGAGCGGGTTCGCAAAAAACATCCGGATGTTTCGCGCGCGACGGTCTACCGCACGCTGCTCCTGCTCGTCGAGGCCGACCTCTTGCGCGCGATCGACCTTGGCGAAAACCAAACGACTTACGATCCGAACTTTCACGACAAGCCCTCGCACAACCATCTGCTCTGCATCGATTGCGGACGCGTCGTGGAATTCGAGGACGCGCACATTGATTTGCTCAACGACTGCGTCACCCGCCGACTCGGCTTCAAGCCGCTGCGCCAAACCCTCAAGATCGAAGGCTCTTGCGAGCAGCTGCGCCGCACCGGCCGCTGCCCAAACCTCATCGCCACAAGACTCAGTGGCAAACGCCTGCGCAAGAAGCGATGAGGCGGGTGGTAGGGCGACGCGGCCTCGCGGCGCCGAAACTTTCAGAAAGATTTATCGCCAAGGCCGCCAAGCGACGCAGAGGAAGATGTGATTTGTGAAGGGTTATTGAGGGGTGACGAAAAAGCGGCATCTCGATTTTCTTCCACTTCAAAGTTGGATGTTCAATGTTCATCTCCCCCTCCCAATAACCTCTAACCCATAACTCTCCCCGCCTTTCCATGCTTGATTCCGTCTCATATATGGCGCGATGCTTCATCTGATGCAAGTGATGGCCTTGACGGGAGGAATCGCCTCCGGGAAATCGACCGTGTGCCGGCTGCTGCGCGAGTACCTGCCCTCGCTGGTGATCTTTGATTCCGACGCATCCGTCCACCGTTTGCTCGAGTCGGTGCCCGAGGTGGCGGCGCTCATTGCCGAGGCTTTTGGCGCCGATGCCCTCGACGAATCAGGCTGCATTGACCGGCATTTCCTGCGCGGGCGGGTCTTTGCCGACGAGGAGGCACGGGCCAGGCTCGAGGCGATCCTCCACCCCCGGGTACGGCAGGAATGTCTTGATTCCCTCGAAAATGCCGCTATGAATGGGGCGGAGTGCTTTGTTGCGGATGTGCCCTTGTTCTTTGAAAAGGGCTTCGACTTCGGCCAAAATCAAGTGCTGGTGGTCGCATCCTCCCGCTCCACGCAAATCCAACGCCTCAGGGCTCGCGGTGGTTTCGATGACGCGCTCATGGATGCCATCCTCGCCGCCCAGCTTCCGGTTCAGGAAAAAATGTCCCGCGCGGATATTGTTTTCTGGAACGAAGGCCCGCCCGCCGTGCTGCGTTCCCAAATCCGCCGTTTCTGCCAATCCATTCTCATGAATCCCTCCCACGATCCCGAAGCCACCGAGGCCACTCCCGCCGCGGCCGCGCCAAGTGCTGTGCTCGACGCCCCGGCCTCGATCGACATCAACCAATTCCGTCACAAGTCGCTTTCCGAGCTTCAGTCGATGGCCGAGGCGGTGCCTGCCCGCATCCAAGGGGGCATTCCGAAAAGCCAGCTGATCTATGAGCTGCTGAGTTTCTACGGCCGCGAAGGTGCGGGCCTCGTCTGCGAGGGCGTGCTCGAGCAAACGAAGGAAAACTTTGCCATGCTGCGCGATCCGAGCCGCAGCTTCCGCCCATCGCCGGATGACATCCACCTCGGCAACCACCTCGTGCGCGACCACGGATTGCGCATCGGCCAAATGGTAAAGGTCCGCGTGCGTCCACCGCGCGAACGCGACAAGTACCTCTCGGCTGTCGAAGTGATCGAAGTCGAAGGCATCCCGATCGCCGACTATCAAGTGCCGAAAGATTTCGATCGGCTCACACCGCTTTTCCCCGATCAACGCATCCACCTCGAAGGCGAAGGAAACGACTTCCTCGGCGTGCGCGTGATCGACCTGATCGCACCGCTTGGCAAAGGTCAGCGCGGTCTCATCGTCGCACCGCCGCGCGGTGGCAAAACGATTTTGCTCAAGCAAATCGCCCGCGCGATCCGCCACAACCACCCGGAAGCGGAACTCATCATCCTGCTGCTCGACGAGCGGCCGGAGGAAGTCACCGACTTCGAGGAAAGTGTTGGCGCGCAGGTGTTTGCCTCGACCTTCGACGAATCGCCACGCCGCCACGCGCAGGTCGCCGATCTCGTGCTCGAGCGCGCGAAACGCCGCGTTGAACTCGGCAAGGATGTGATTCTTCTGCTCGATAGCCTCACGCGCCTCGCACGTGGTCACAACTCGGCGATGCAAGGTGGCCCGATCGGATCGGGCGGCGTGAGTCCCGTGGCTTTGCAAAAATCCCGCAAGTTTTTCGGCACCGCACGCAATGTCGAAGAAGGTGGATCCCTCACCATCCTCGCCACCGCACTCGTCGAAACCGAGAGTCGCCTCGATGATGTCGTGTTCGAGGAATTCAAAGGCACCGGCAACATGGAAGTGCGCCTCGATCGCGAACTCGCCGAACGCCGAGTTTTTCCTGCCATTCACATCCCGCAATCCGGCACTCGCAACGACGACCGACTCTATCATCCCGACGAGTTTCTCAAGGTCGTCGACATTCGCCGCCAACTCGCCCAACAACCGATCGGCGACGCAATCGAAAGCCTGCTCACCAACCTCCGCGCGACCAAGACCAACGCCGAGTTGCTGCTGCGTGGCTTGAGGTGAGCAGTGGAAGGCAGAAAGAGTTAGAGGTTGTTTGTTATAAGTTATTGGGGAAGAGGATTAAGAGGTCGCTTGCTCAAGGGAGCGTGGGCGTCCCGCCCGCATCTTTTTTAGCGCCTTATGTATGGAAGCCTTTTGTCTTTGCCCGGTAGGGCGATGCGGCCTCGCAGCGCCGAGCCTTTCGGAAAAAGATTCACCGCAATGTCCTGTGAGCGTTAGCGAACATCAAAAATAGCGAAGCCTGTTGGCATGGACGTAGGGCACCGGAGTCAAAGCCGCCAAGGTCGCCAAGGGACGCAGAGAAGAAAAAGTCAGCGGCCATCAGGGAAGATGAAGAAGCGAATTCTTGATGTGGCTGGAGCATCTTGCTCCAGGCCGTCTTTGGAGCGTCCCGCTCCAAAACTATAACAGCCAATGAATCCGCCTACAGATTTGAGCAAAATGTTTTAAGTCCCGCGCTTTCGGCAAGCGCCGCTAGCCGCGCGGCGGCCCGCCCGTCTCTCCCACCTCTTCTCTTGCGTCTTGCTTCTTGAAGTCTTCTGTCTTTTACCGGTAGGGCGATGCGGCCTCGCAGCGCCGACTTATTCAGAGCAAAAGAGTTGAAAAAGGGCATGGCCCGTGGAAAGCGCCGCCACGGTCCAAACACGGGCGAGCCGCCTGTGCCCCTCTGTGAAGAAGCGGCTGTTCATTTGCGCGGACCTTTAGGGACAAAGGTCCCTGCCTAAAGAAGCGGCTTCTTCATGAGCATCCCAATAACCTCTAACAAATAACTCTTAACTCTCCCTCTTCACTTGAACCTTGAAACTCCACCATCTTCATGGTGCACCATTCCTGCATGGCTGAAGCGAAACCGAGTATCGAGACCCGCGAGGAGGTGATGTTTTTCGACACCGACTGCGGGGCCGTGGTCCACAATCTTGCCTACTTGCGCATGATCGAAACCTGCCGCACCCGGCTGGCGGCATTGATGGGCATGGATCTTCGCACGATGTCGGACACCCAGGTTTTTCCGGTCGTGGTCCGTACCGAGATCGATTACCAACGCCCGGCGAAGTTGGGTGATTGGATCACGATCCGCGGCCGCCTCGACGAAATTTCCCGCGCCCGCTTCTGGTGTGCCTTCGAAATGATCCGCGAATCCGACGGCGCGACCCTCGTCACCGCGCGTCAGGCGCTGGCCTTGGTCGCGATGCCTGCCGGCAAGCCTCTGCGCCTGCCAGCCGAATGGGCCAAGTGCTGGGAATGAGGTCCCACACGCCCTTCGTTTTCAATTTCTTGCCAAATTGCGCGGGGTGGCTTTCACTCCGCCCTGCTCCACCCATGGCCCTGATCGTTCAAAAATACGGCGGTACCTCCGTCGGCTCGCTCGACCGCATCCGCAATGTCGCTGCGCGCATGAAGCGCACCCGCGATGAAGGCAATCAGGTGGTCGCGGTGGTTTCTGCGATGTCGGGCATCACCGATGGCCTCATCAAGATGGCCAAGGAACTTTCGGGTAGCCCGAGCGAACGCGAGCTCGATGTCTTGCTGGCGACTGGCGAGCAGCAATCGATCGCATTGGTGACGATGGCCTTGCGTGAGCTCGGCGTCGACGCGGTATCGATCACTGGCCGCCAAGCCGGCATCCACACCACCGGCTCGCACACACGCGGCCGCATCCTTGACATGGATCCGACGCTGATGCGCGGATTCCTCGACGAAGGCAAAACGCTGGTCGTCGCCGGATTCCAAGGGATCACGCCCGATGGCATGATTCACACCTTGGGCCGCGGCGGATCCGACCTCACGGCGATCGCGGTGGCGGCAGCGCTGAAGGCCGATGTCTGCCAGATCCTCACCGATGTCGATGGCGTTTACACCTGCGACCCGCGCGTGGTGAAAAACGCACGCAAGCTGCCGGAAATTTCCTACGACGAAATGCTCGAGATGGCCTCGTCCGGATCGAAGGTCATGCAATCGCGCTCGGTCGAGTTTGCGAAAAAATTCGGTGTAGTTTTCGAAGTCCGCTCCTCCCTCAACGATAACCCAGGTACCCTCGTGTTAGAAGAACATCCCAACATGGAAAATGTCGTCATCCGCGGCGTTTCAATCGAACGCTCGCAGGCCCGCCTCACCATCACCGGCATCCCCGACGAGCCCGGCATGTCCGGCCGCATCCTCAGTGCGCTCGGCGAGGCGGAGATCAACCTCGACATGATCATTTCGAACATCGCGCACGATGGCTTCGCGCGTCACTCGTTCACCATGCACTCGAGCGACCTCGGCCGCGCGCAAGCTGCGCTCAAGCACCTGCTCTCGGAACTCCCGCAATCGAAAATCGAAACCGAGGCCGGCATCGCCAAGCTCTCTGTCGTCGGCATCGGCATGCGCTCGCACTCGGGCGTCGCCGCAAAAATGTTCAAGGCCCTCGGCGACGCAGGGATCAACATCGGCATGATCTCCACTTCGGAAATCAAGATCGCCGTTACCGTCGAGGAAAGCCGCATCGAAGATGCCGCCCGCGCCGTTCATGATGCGTTCAAGCTCGATCAAGCGCCGGTGTAAGACAAGAGTTTCAAGGTTCAAGTTTTCAGTTTCAAGAGAAGACGGAAGTCCTGTATTTTTCACCGGTAGGGCGATGCGGCCCGCAGCGCCGACTCTTTGAAGAATAAAAAACCGCCAAGACGCCAAGCTCGCAAAGAGGCGCGGAGATAGAGTTAGAGGTTATTTGTTATTCGTTATTGGGATGCCCATGAAGAAGCAGCTTCTTTAGGCAGGGACCTTTGTGCCTAAAGGTCCGCGCAAATGAACAGCCGCTTCTTCACAGAGGGGCACACAGGCGGCCCGCCCGTGTTTGGAACCGTGGCGGCAATGGAGCGTAGCGACATGGCGGAAGAAAAAACCACCATCTAGCTTCCGCAATTTCCAAGCGCCATGCCCCACGACGAAATTCAAAATCATAAATTCTAAATTCGAAACGGGGAAAGTTTCAAGAGAAGACAGAAGACTTCGAGACGGAAGAAGCTAGATCAGAACCTGCTTCTTCATCTGCTTCCGCAATAACGAATGACCATATCTCACCGCCCCCCTTGGCGGACTTGGCGTCTTGTATGTTCCTTCCACCTTCCATTTCCAACAACCCGCCGCCTGTGTCTTCCGAGAATGGGTCATTAAACTCGTCGGAGGAAGACATGGGCGGCGGGTTGCATTTTGGTCTCTCGGGGTCAAAGTGCACTACCGATCCGGGAGGTTCACGGGGCAGCAACCCCGTGAACCACGGAACCGAACAGACCGATTTGCGCCTTGGGCCTTGAGCCCGCCGCGAAGCATTGGGTCGCCGGTTCCGTTTCCGGATTTAATCTCGAACCACTGACAGAATCATGAATTCGCATTACAAGATTGAGAAAATCCAGACCGAAATCAACCACGTCGGCATCGATGTGTCAAAGCAACATCTAGACGTTTCCATCGCAGGTAGCAAAACCCAGCGTCTCGCCAACACGCAGGCTGGGCTGCGCGTGCTACACCAAAAACTTGGCAGGCTCGCGCATCCCCGCGTCACTTGCGAAGCCACTGGTGGCTACGAGAAGCTCCTCGTTGACTCGATGCTCGATGCAGAAATCGAAGTGTGCGTTGCCGCTCCTGGGCGGGTTCGCTACCTCGCTAACGCTGAAGGTCTGCTTGCAAAAACCGACTCCATTGACGCCGAACTCATCCGTCGATTTGCTGAAAAAATACCGCTGCCACGCCAGATTAAACAGGATCCCGCGGCTCAGAAGCTTCGCCAGATGAGCGATTACCGCCGCATGTTGAGCGAAGATATTGTTAAGACCAGCAACCGTCTCGAACTTGCCCAAGGCTACCTCCGCGAGCAGCTTCAAAGCCAGCTCACGCACCTTCAGGGCCTCATGAAAAAGGTCGAAGCCGACATCAAGGCGCACATTCGCAACTGCGAAGAATTGGCGCATAAGGCAGCCCGTCTCCAAGAGCTCAAAGGGGTGGGCCCGGTTCTGGCTGCCACCCTCCTCGCGCATGTTCCCGAGTTGGGCAAAGTCGGCGATAAAACCCTCGCCTGCTTGGTCGGTGTTGCTCCCCATCCCAAGCAAAGCGGCAATTTCAAAGGCAAATCCTCCATTCGCGGCGGCCGCGCCAATGTTCGTCACGTGCTCTACATGGCTGCGGTTACTGCGGCGCGAAGCAATCCGATTTTGGCGGCATTTTATCAACGGCTACGCACCCAGTCTGGCAAAACCGCAAAAGTCGCCCTGGTCGCAGTGATGAGAAAAATGCTCAGCGTTCTCAATAAAATGATCGCTCAGCCAAACTTTTCACTTGCCCATTAACACCACTGCTTCGCGGT
>Ga0208090_1000172_pt1 | contig 12302 bp, 19 predicted proteins | sample LakMenEpi20Jul12_FD_150718 | JGI IMG/M metagenome (GOLD analysis project Ga0208090, IMG submission 150718) | Freshwater microbial communities from Lake Mendota, WI - 20JUL2012 deep hole epilimnion (SPAdes) | ecosystem: Environmental > Aquatic > Freshwater > Lake > Epilimnion/Euphotic zone ...
GGGCGTCGCCAGGGTCAGTTGGTAGAACGCCGCATCGAGCCACCTTCCAAACTTGTAGCCCACCTGCGGGATCACACCGGCGCGGTGAAAGCCGTGGCGCTCGTGAAGCGCGATGCTGGCCGCATTGCCGGCATCGATGACACCGATCATCACGTGATACTGCTGACCGGCCGCCCGAGCGATGATATCGCGAAGCAGTGCTCGGCCGATACCGAGACCACGATGATCCCGGTGAACATACACCGAGTGCTCGACCGTGTACTTGTAGGCGGGGTAGGCCCGAAACGCTCCGTAAGTGGCAAACCCGAGCACCGTGTCGGAGTCGTCAACCGCGACCACCACGGGAAATCGCCCATCGTCCTTGGTGCGAAACCAGAGCGACATGTCGTCGCTGGTTCGCGGGGAATACTCATAGAGAGCGGTGGTGGTGGCGATCGCCTCATTGAGGATCGCCGCGATCGACGCTCCGTGCCGCGGGGGATCACAGATGACGAGCCTCATGGCAACTCCAGCACATCTGCCTTCAGGCCAAGTGCTTTACGGTAGAACTCCGCGTTGGCTAGTCCTGCCATCAGCGCAGGCGCGTGGTGGCCTACATCGTTCACAACATGGAATTCGTGGGGGATCTTGAGAGCATCCAGGTGCTCGTGAAATCGGAGGCTCAGATGGAACGAAAAATCCTTCGACCCCACTGCCTGCCGGATGATGCTGCCGGGCTTTCGCAGAACCTCTGCACCAGACTCTGCAATCGTCCACGGGTGCGTCGCTTTGAAGTAGTCGATGTCACCCTCGCAGACATCTTCCAGAATTCGGTCTCGCAGTGGATTTCCAGTCGCACGGGGGCCCTCAAACTCTGGATCGAGCGGGCCGGCAGCGAGCATCGAAATCCCGCAAAACATTTCGGGGTGTCGGAATCCGATTCTGGCGGCTCCATAACCGCCCATGCTGAAACCCTCGAGAACCCGGCCCTCTCGATGAGGAATGGTTCGCATCGTTTTATCGACGCGGGGAATCAATTCCTCGATAAAGACTGTCTCTATCGGAGCACGGCCGTCTTTCGAGTTCGTCCACAATCTCCTGGACAACCCGTTGACGAAAACAACGATCATCGGCGGTACTCCTTTGTCGCGAATCGCACGATCAAACATCTGCGAGACGGGACCAATGTGATTCACGCCACCCTCTGTGCCATGGAGCCAGTAGAGAACCGGAAACTGCTCTACCCCAGACTCTTCGTACGCCGCGGGCTTGTAGACGTGATAACTCACCTCTGACTTCGCGGCACGGCTCCTGAAGGTGTGAAAGCTCACCCGCGGCGCTTCCACCTGCTGCGTCACCCAGGGCAATGCATCGGATTTGTTGGCAGCATGGCGTGTGGGTTGATCCTCTGCTCGGGCGGTGATGCATAGAAGCATCGCCACAGTCACAAGCGGAATAACGTAGTGAGATTTCATGACTTTTCCTGCCGAACGTTCGCGATCAATGGCTCGCGACCTTGGACGATCCACACCGGCCAAGTTTATCGCGAGTCCGCTGCATTGCGTTGTTCGGCGAGAATATCCGCGGCTCTTCAGTATTGGGCTTCAAGTTGGAGATGAAGTCCTGGCTGTTCCCGAAAACCTGCTTCGACGAGGCTCTTCCGGACTGACGCTGCGATCTCGATGAACTGCGGCTCGGAAAGCGTTGTATACCGGTCACCTTCAAGACCGATCCAGCCAAGACGGTGGCCGACGTAGAGGTAATAGTCCTCGCCATCGGTCATTCGCCCGCTGTGTACCTGAAGGCCCACGGCCTTGGCGGTCACACATCGCGGATCTGTCTCGTCACCGCAGGCATCAATTGCATCTTCGTCTTCGGGATCAAGAGCCAATTTGATTCCAAAAAAAGCAACGAATGAGTCTGCGCCCATTTGTCAGTCACTCCGTTTATCGTTTACGCCGAACGGGAAAGCTGATCAGCGGCTGACAATCGGCTCAGCCACACCGCTGAACTTAAGCCGCCGTCTGATCCAGCGCCTGGTTCTGCCCGCTACGCGGTCCGCCGAGCATGGAGCAACTCGCCAGCCGCGATCGGGCGAACATCATCCGCGTTGACAGTAATTAACGCCACAGTGTGCCCGCTGCCATCCACAAACTCGACTTCGTAGGCCCGACCGCCTTCGTAGATATGCACGATCGTTCCAACGTCACCACGATTGAGTCTTTCGTGGGGCGGTTCGCAATCGAGCACGACGAGAGAATGTTCGGCAATCATGGCTCTTCATCCGGGTACGCGGTCACGAGTCGAGGAGGACGATCGGCCTCGACTATCCACACAGCCAATACGCTTGCAGAGCGATGGGATCCACGACCGACCCGACCTTTCACGATGTATTTTACGCCGAAAGGCGTCCGGACGGTAGCGAATTGCTCGCACGTGGCGGCGAGGGCCAAGAGATCCATTGCCAGCTCATGCCAACGATCGCGGGCGTAGCCGAGCGACTGGAACCATGCCGCCTTGGAGCCGCCGTCCGGATGCTCCGGATTGAGCAAGTAGTCGCGAACCTTTTCGGTTGCGGCGGTCGCCTCGGTTGCATTTGGGATTGGCATCGGGATGGCAACAGGCAGAACGACCTCGATCAGCGGCTCGCGACCGCAGGGTTAGCCACAACGCGGGATTCTATCGCGAGTCCGCTGCATCGCTTGGTTCGGCACTGCATGGGCTGATCCTCGTCCGAACCCATTCCGCGACCTCCTCACGACTCAACTCGCCCGCTGCAAGTCGAACAATGACGCGCTCTTGTTCATCAACTTCAGCGATGAGCTCTTGACCGTTGAGGACCAGGAACACTTCCATCGCCAAATGACCAACTCGCTTGTTGCCATCGAGGAACGGATGGTTGCATACCAGCGAGAACCCCAGGGCCGCGGCCTTTGTCGGCAGACACGGATACAGGTCTTCCCCTCCAAACATCATTTGCGGCTGAGCGACTGCGGATTCGAGCCCACCGAGATCCCGCAGTCCTTCGAGCCCACCCGTCTGTTGGAGCACGAGGCGATGAAGCTCCAGTAGCTCCTCAAGCGACAAATACCGAATCATGCGAGCCGCCGATAAAGCTCTGCATTCTTCTGGAGCAGATGATCCGCGGCCTTCCGGAACTGTTGATCAGGGCGATCGAGTAACTGCTCAACGCGACGCCGAAGAAACTCCTCCGGCGGCAAGCCAGCCTCCTCGGCCCAAACACGAAGCTGGGCAGCTCGCTCATCGGACAGCGGAATGGTGATCGACGTCATTTCTGGCACCACACGGGAGAGAATCCGAATGCCGCACATAGCGGACAGGTCTATCGTATCGACGCCGCGACCGGCTGGGTACAGCGAGGCGACCGCTGCTTTACTGGCATGCCAAACCGCCCAGCGTCTCCTGGGTCAGGGCTTCTGATGCCGAACGCTGGCGATCAGCGGCTCGCAGCCTTGGGTGATCCACACCCCCGGATTCTATCGCGAATCCGCTGCATGCCGGGTTTAGGCTCCTCCTCGGCGACGCGCTGATGCCTTGCAACTACTTGATGAAATAACCGCTGACGCGCCAGGAGCCGTCCTTCTCCCGCATGGGTGTGACCGTCTCGACGGCCGACGCCTTGTTTTCAAACTGCGTGTCGAACTGGATCACAACGTACTCGCCGTCCGGAGCGCCGGGGGCGGTGAGCGTGAACCTAGCCGCCTTCAGCTTGCGTGCCTTGAGAGCACCGAGGGGCGCGCGAGCGCCTTTAAGCGCAGTCTCCCAGTTGGCCTTCGTGATGGACGCCTGGAAGAGTGAGGACGCCTCGTCCCAGCTGCGGCCGTACTTGGCGGCGTCGGTCAGCGCGAGCCACGTCGTTGCGGCTGACTCGGCCTGTTTGATGGCGGCAGTCTCGTCCGCGAGACCGGGACCGGTGAGAAGAAGAAGGAACGTCGTTGCGAGGAACAGGCGTCTCATGTGGACCTCCAATCGCAGATGACAGGAATGAATCAATCGAGCGTAACGGCGGCAATCAGCGGCTCGCGACCCAGGGCTTTCCATCAGGTCCGACTTTATCGCGAGTCCGCTGCATCGTTTTGTTCTCCCTGCTCGGGCTTCTTCGCTTTGCCGGGGTCGTCGATTTCGAGTTCACGGCAGATCTTCTTCGCCATGAATTCATTGATCTCACGGTGTCGCGCAACTGTGGATACCTTCCGTGCAGTCGGATTGACGTAGACCGTGTGCCTGCCGCCCTCGCGCAGAAAGGCACAGCCGCTGGCCTCGATGTGACGAATCGAATCGCCCCGTTTCATCACGAAGCCAGTTCAAAAGGCTCTCTTTCGACTTTCTGGCCGATCAGAGCTTGCTCTGCCAATTCCCGATTTGCTTCGAGAACCAGCTGGACGGCCTCGCGAAGATTCTCTCGAACCTCGTCGAGCGTCTCGCCCTGGCTATTGGCGCCGGGGATCTCCTCGACAAATCCGATGTAGCCCTCGGGCACCGGCATGAAGACGGCGGTAAACGTCATCGGAGCTCCTCGGGTCGCTAGGGGCGTAACGGAGCGCGTGAAGTGTACCAGTAGACGGAACGCCCGTACATTTACATGGTGCGAGCAGCTTTCGGCGGCATAACGGCTACGGTAACCCGGCGGCGGCCAAGTGGTCTTGAATTCTGAAAACGCCCGATCCGCCGCTCGGGTTGACCGCCTTGTTCGGCTACGAAGTACGCGCAAATGCGAAATCGCTGGTCGGGCCTTGCTCACTTCTTACGATCGGCATGAGTGCCTTTGAGAAAATCCAGTAATGCTTGCTCAGGGATTCCGCGATCTGCACCATGCCCTTCATGCCGGACTTTGTAATGGATCACGTCGCCGTCGAGATAGCTGAAAACCTCCAAGTTGCCGCTGACTCGGGATGGCTCCGTGATCCTTTTCCCCTCATGTCCCATGTGACGGGCCCAAACAAACGTCGACTCTTCGGCGGCAACAAACGCCAGTTTGCCGTCTTTGCCTGGAATGGCTCTTGATGGTCCGCCCATGTATGGAACGAGATCGTCTTTCAGACCCGAGATATTCATCAGTCGCTTGCCCTTAACGGGAGTCGCCGCAACTGTGTAACTGTTGTCATCGCCCTTGGCCTTGAAGTCCTTACCGTCGTACTGCATCACATTGAGAGGACTGACCGCGCTGATGTAGTTGCGAACGTGTGACAGGTCGCTTTCGATCATCAGTTGATTCACCAAGGCTGATCCGTTGGAGGAGCCCATGATCGTAAAGTTTTTTGGATCGACGTTGTCGGCTTTGGCCAGCTTCCCAACAATCGCTTCGATGAATTCGCGATCATCGGCTTTGGATCGCTCGGCAACAATGTTCCAACTCTCACGATAGCCCTGCGGAAACACTGTGATGTACTGCGACGCGATGGTCTTGCGGTGGCGGCCGAATCCTCGCATGGCTTCCCGTGCGTGACCGCCATTACCGTGCAGGAAGATGAAAACTGGAAGCCTATTTTTCCCGACGTGTTCGGGAACTTGGACGTAATATGGTCGCTGAAAAGCCGTCTCCTGCGACCACGATTGAATAATGACGTACTCGCCCGTGGTGACGGGATCGGCAGCGACAGATCCGGTTGCAGCACCGGCGACAAAAAATGCAGCAATCCAGAGAGAATGAAACTGCATGTTATGGTTTCCGTGCATTCATTACGGATGTTCCTGCGGTACTGTATCGTCGTTGCAGTCAGAACTCGCTCCCGGCCAGCGAACGATTCCGATCAATGGCTCGCGGCCACAGGATTATCCACGCCGCTGGGCCTCGTCGCGAGTCCATTGCATCGGGTGGTTCTGGCTCGCAACGACTGCCCCTATGGCCTTTCGGTCATCACCCTATGGGGCGCCGACGGCTTTCGCCGCCTGGAACAATCAGTACTTTTTCGGCCATTTGTGCTCCGGGGGGTGAAGTTGCGGCGAGTCGATCCCCACAGCCTTCAGTTCAGCAAGCCACTTTTCACGATCGAGACCCGTTGTGACTTTGTCTGTGGCCGAGTCGATCACGAAAAACCCAGGGGCGTGATCGGGGTGAGGCGGCGCACCTTTTTTAGGCTCAATTCGCCCGAAAATGTAGTTCCCGGAGTTGCCGAGCTCGGCGACGTGCGGTCCGGCAATACACTCCCCGCCCTTGGTGGCTGGCTTCAAGAGACTTGCCTCGGAGCCGCTCGCGAAGAAAACCGCGTACCCATTCGGCAACGGTTCGCCTTGGCTGCAGCCAACAAGAAAAACCACCATCCAAACGAACAGTGGGAAGTTTCTCTCCCCGCGCCACGTGACAGGCATCGTAGTCCATCTTTCTGGTGTGGGCATGATCATCGCCAGAACGCTCGCGATCAGCGGCTCGCGACCTTGGACGATCCACACCGCGCGAGTTTATCGCGAGTCCGCTGCATCGCTTTGTTATGCCACGTTTCCAACCCGAGCCTCACGGGGCTTGCTCATCACAAATCGAATCACCATGTACAGCCCAAGCACCCATGCCAGCGTGAGGGGCAGATTGAACGTATGAATGCGCGGGTTCGGATTCTGGATTTCACGCACTAACGCAAGCGGATAGCCCATCGTCGGCAGCATGAGCACCAGCCCGAGGGCCAGATACCAGAACCGCGACAGTTCAAGCCGGCCGGTGCGAACGACCACGGCGACGGCCTGAGCCGCGATACCGGCCAGCACAATGCCCACGATCAGGGCGAACGCGTTCATCTTTTTTCTTTCTTCAACAGGGTTGATGGCATAACGTTGGCGATCAGCGGCTCGTGACCTTGGGCTTTCTATCCGGACCGATTTTATCGCGAGTCCGCTGCATCGCGTTGTTCTCCCGCGCGACTCCTTCAGACGTGATAGACATTCACAAAGGCACTCGTAATTCCGCTGTCCGGAAATATCTGCCGCAAGTGGTGCTTCAAGTGCTCGACATAATCCTTCATGACGAAAGCCAAGGTGAACGGCCCGACACCTTCAATTCGAATTGTGTTGTTCAGCCGGTCAGGGCTGACGCGTGAAATCAAGTAGGCGAGGTGTCGGTTATACGCGGCCCACAAATTGACCATACCTTTCCAGTCAGCGTTCGCCCAATTCTGGACGGCCACCCAGTCATCTTGGCGATACCCGGGAAAGTCGAGATCGGGCTGCTGCATCATCCGCACGAATTTCTGCTGATTATTGCACGCGGAGTCGATCAGGTGGCCGAGGATTTCCTTGCGGGACCACTTCTTGGGATCAGCTCGGGTGGGCAGCGTCTGATCCGATGCAAGCGAGTCGAGCATCGGCGTCACCTGCTCGATAATCGCGACTAATTCCTGAGCGACGGTCTGCATCTACTCTTTCCGGAGAACGCCAGAGATCAGCGGCATCGAACACAGGAGCGACCATGAGTGACGAGGTAGATGAGATGTCCGCTGCATCGCGTGGTTCTATTTTTCGAGGGGTAGTTTAGGTGGTGCAGAACATGAGCGAGAACGCTCAAGGCCCGCGTTCGAGTCGCGGCTCCTCGATTCGGAAAGCAGACCGGAGACGGATGGCACGGTTGGATCGTGAGATTGCTTGGCTGGATGCTCGGATGGCGAGCGTGCTGGTGTGGTTCGACAAGAAGGAATACGCCAGACTCGACACGAAGCGGGCGTCGAGGGATCGGCAGCGGAAAGAACTTCGGCTCCGCATGAAGGGGACGAAGGCGGTCGGGAAGAACAAATAGAACGTTAGCAATCAGCGGCTCGCGGCCTTACGCGATCCACACCGCCCGATTCCGCCGCGAGTTCGCTGGATTGCCTTGTTATGGCACTCGACCCATTTCGCAGGGCCTTTGCGCCTTGGCGAACTTTACCGCGCGCAAGTTTCGGCGACAACGGCAAGCCCGCCCATCGACGACATTCTCCCGCAACACTTCTATCCGCTTCGCGAGGCGGCAGGGCGGGCCTATCGCGATGGATGCTGCGATGCCGGACACGAGCCGCACCGCCGCAGGCCGTGAGCTTCGAGCATTTTTCTGAATCGCCACAGGACGCCATCATCCGGCATCGCGGCTGCGCACCAAGCGACTTTCGCTTCGCGGCCGACGTCGCCAACCAACCACGCCTGCCCGTCGAACTACCACGGACGCTGCTTCAAATTATCGAAGCAAGCAATGGGCCATAACGCTGGCAATCAGCGGCTCGCGACCAAGGGATTATCCATGCCGACCGATTTTATCGCGAGTCCGCTGCATTGATTTGTTCGGCGGGCTCACGCGTAAAGGAAAAAATATGAGCGGACATAGGCCGGCCATGCACCTGAAGCCGGCACTGGGCGACGCACTCATGCTGCGCGCCCGCCTTCTCCGCTACACGGATACTGGCCACATTTCCTTCGGCTACGACGATCTCGATTCGAGCGAATCCCAATTGACCGAAGCCAAAATCGCGTAAAGCCGCGACCGCTGCGATTGCCGCCCCCTCTCGCTGACGCGACTGACGCACCCAGTAACCCAGGTTGCACATTTTGTTTGCTGCAGAACACTCATTGAGCCCGCAACCCCCTACGAATCTGCCATCCGCATCAAAGATGCCAAACTCATGGGCCTTTCCTGCAGCACGAGCCTGATTGCATTGCTCAAACCAGCACACAGCGTCGTACTCGCTGAAGTCCGGCTTTGCCCAACTCATCCAGCGGCCGACGGTTGCGCCGGACTCGCGGACGCCAGCGCTTAATGCGGAAGCATCTGCGAGTTGATACGGCCGGAGGATGAACGAACCAGCGGGAATCATGGCTTCCTGACGCCGAACGTCCGCAATCAGCGGCTCGCGACCACCGGCGAACCACACCGCTCGATTTTATCGCGAGTCCGCTGCATTGCTTAGTTCGGCCTTGGATTATTGGCCACCAAGCACCTCGATCGACTCATCGGGGAAGACCCGGACCAAAATCTCTCCGCCCTTAACGACATGCCCAGCAGGCGGGATCAGTTTCCACGTGACTTGCCAGTAAGGCGGCTCGTCTGCTCTGTCAACATAAACCGCCGACGCAAGGTAGCGAGGGCTCTTGTCCTCCTTCAGGGTCGGGATAACGCGCTTTTCAGCCAACTCGATGGCTTTGTGGATTGAAAGCTTTGGTGGTTCCGCACGGTGCTCGTCGGGGTCAGCACCAGAAGCTGCCAATGCCAGCAGGATGGCGCCAACAATGCCAAGCGTCGCTTCCCAACGCGTAATCGATAACGCTGCGTTCATTTGCTTACCTCATTTTTGGGATTCCAGGGGCCACAACCTTGCCGCCGAACGAATAGATGCTGCTGGCAGGCAGTTGGTTCCCGTTGTGTTTTGGCTGAACGTCCGCGATCAGCGGCTCGCGACCCTGGGATTATCCACACCGACCGATTTTATCGCGAGTCCGCTGCATTGCCTTGTTCGGCATCAGCGATCGATGTCGTAGTAGAAGCCGTCCGCGGCTGAGCGGTCCTTACCCTTCACCAGGGAGCTTACCAGCTGAGGGTTGCGGAAGAGGTACCAGTCACCGAATTGGTCGAACTTCCGGCAGGATGTGGTGATGCCATCCCTCCAGAGAGTCCCGTACCGAAGACCACGTTCCTTCCCATAGCGCTTGAGCCGAATGCCGAAGTCGAGATCTTCGCCACTGAGCAGGGATTCATCAAAACCTCCCAGAGCATCGAACGTAGTTCGCTCGAACCAGAACATCCCGGCGGAAACACCCGCCCGAAGCACATGCGGCACGACAAGGGCGAGACTACAGACAATGCCGATCGAGATTCGCTCGGGTGTAATGGCACTGCCCCCGCCGATGAACCTTCCACTGTCAAGGTGTCGAATAATTGATGAGATTGCACCTTGTTTGACGCAACTGTCGGCGTCGATCGTGACGACGTATGGCGCGGTGGAAGCCCGGACCGCAGCGTTCCTTACTGCGGCGATGCACTTTCTGTCTTCAACCACACACCTAGCGCCAAGCTGCTGAGCAATCTCTTGGGTACGGTCACTACAACGATTGAGTGCGACAGCGATCTCGATAGGAACGGCTGCGCAGCGGGCGGAGTCGAGTAGGCTGCGGATGCATGCGCCGATAAACGCTTCTTCGTTGTGGGCCGGAATGGCGACAGCAATGGCGGGGTTCATGATGCCGAACGATCGCGATCAGCGGCTCGCGACCAAGGGATTATCCACACCGACCGATTTTATCGCGAGTCCGCTGCATCGCTTTGTTCGGCACGAGACGCCTCGGCCAAAATGTGCTCGATGAATTCTGCTAGCAACCGTGATTCGACGCCCTCAGTATGTAGCCCCTTGAGCATGCCCGTCTGATCTGCCGCAGACCTATTCTGGCCCAGTTTGTATTTGCCCTCGATACGGGTTAACGGCATCTCGAATCCGACGATGCCAGCCAGCAGCCGCTGGCGAAAGTCATCCGGCAGATCGTTCGGCCACGGGGACTGCCGACCAGACTCATATTTGCGAACGGTCAGATCAACAACTTCGCGGGTCTGGTCTGGCGACAGAAGGCGGGGCACGCCATATACATGAACAACGGCGTAGTTCCACGTTGGGACCGCTGGGCCGGTGGCGTACCACGTCGGTGATACGTAGGCATGCGGCCCCCTAAAGATCGCGAGGGACTCGGCATCTCCAAAGCCTTCCCACTGTGGATTGCCGCGTGCGAGGTGGCCCAGAAGACGTTCGTTTTCGTGATCGACTATAAGCGGCACATGGGTCGCAGACAGTTTGCCGTGACAGGTGCTCACAAGCGTGGCAAAGCCGTACCGTTCCATGAACGCAAGCAGCGTTTCGCGATCATCAACGCGGAATGATGCTGGTATGAACATCTGCTGATGATGACTGTTTGGGCTGCCGAACTTGTATTTCTTATGCCCAGTATAGCGTCCGCGAAGTCTTGATAATCGGTCAGCTCACATAGCTTTGCTCACAGAACTCCTTGAGAGCTTTGAGCTTCTGGCGCGCTTCGGCACGCGTAGAGGTGCTTATGCGGCTTATCTGCATGTGAATCATCTCACTGATGCCCCAGCCTCTCCGTGGCCTCGGGATCAGCACCGGGGCTCTTCGATGATCCACTGATCAACGGCGAAGTTGGCCACACCTGCTTCGGCTGGCCGAGCATGTCGGCTGGACTGCGAACGCCCTGACCTCCGCGATTCAGGACGTGCGTGTAGATCATCGTAGTCTTGACGTCGTTGTGGCCGAGCAGTTCCTGCACCGTGCGAATGTCGTAACCAGCCTCCAAGAGATGAGTCGCGAACGAATGCCGCAGCGTGTGGCAAGATGCCCGTTTGCCGAGCCCCGCCTGAACCACAGCCGTGTGCACAGCGCGCTGAATGACCGTCTCGTGGATGTGATGCCGGTAGAGTCCGCCCGTCACACGGTCCCGAAACGTTCGTTCCGACGGAAACACCCACTGCCACGGCCACGCCCGCTCGGCCGCAGGCTGCTTCCTCGCGAACGCCCCGGGCAGCATCACGCGGCCGCCGCCTTCCGCTGCCTCGAGAGCGTGCACCCGTTGCTGGCGGGCGAGGAGTCGAGCGAGAGGCAAATGGAGGCACTCCGGCAGCATCGTCACCCGGTCTTTGCTGCCCTTCGCATCGCGAATCAGGAGTTCCCCCCGCTCGAGATCCAGGTCTTTTACCCGCAGCCTCAACGCCTCCAGCAGTCGGAGGCCGGCGCCGTAGAGCAGCATCCCGACGACCCACGGTCGGCCAGACAGCCCGTCGAGCACGAGGCCGACCTCGGCTTGCGTCAGCACGACCGGCAGACGCTTGGGACGACGGGCACGAACGATGCCTTCCACTCGGTTGAGCGGACGCCCAAGAACGTGTTCGTAGAGAAAGAGCAGGGCGGCCAAGGCCTGATTCTGCGTCGATGCGGCCACGTGGTGTTGCACGGCCAGGCTGGTCAGGAACGCCTGCACCTCGGCCTCGCCCATCTCGCCGGGATGCCGGCGACCATGAAATAGGATGAATCGCTTGACCCAGTGCACGTAGGCCCGTTCCGTGTTGCACGAGAGATGGCGCACCCGGATCGCCTCCCGCACACGGTCGAGGAGCCGGGGCGGAGTGGACGCAGGCTGACGCTCCCCGGGTACACGCAGGTCTGGTGGCTCGACGGGGTCTTGCATCACGATGGTCTCCTAGCAAGGAAACGAGCGTGGCCCCCGGGAGGGGCAAGAGTCACCAAGACAGGCTGGAGCCCGCCCCTACGGCCTGACGCCCAGAGCAGGGGCCAGTGCGCATGGTCGGCAACCGAGACGGTTGCCCCACGGTCGCCCGGAGGTGCGACCGCCCG
>Ga0208090_1000175_pt1 | contig 12157 bp, 9 predicted proteins | sample LakMenEpi20Jul12_FD_150718 | JGI IMG/M metagenome (GOLD analysis project Ga0208090, IMG submission 150718) | Freshwater microbial communities from Lake Mendota, WI - 20JUL2012 deep hole epilimnion (SPAdes) | ecosystem: Environmental > Aquatic > Freshwater > Lake > Epilimnion/Euphotic zone ...
CGGTACGGGCGAAGCATTTGGAGAACTATTTTTGGCAATGACCGATAATTTATCTTCCAAATGCTTCGCCCCTACTGACAACTAACAACTAACAAAGAACAAATGACTAAAACTGCATGGGTGTTTCCCGGACAAGGTTCTCAATCGCTGGGAATGGGAATAGACTTGTTAAATCTACCATCTGCCAAAGAAAAATTTATTCAAGCTGAGGAAATTTTGGGCTGGTCTGTCACAGATATCTGCCAAAGTGATATTGAAACCTTATCACGGACACTTTATACCCAACCTAGTTTATATGTAATCGAAAGTATTATTGCTGATATTTTGCGGGAAAAAGGACAGCAACCAGACTTAGTTGCAGGTCATAGTTTAGGTGAATATATCGCCCTTTATGTGGCTGGTGTCTTTGAATGGTCTGCTGGGTTACATTTGGTAAAACGACGGGCAGAATTAATGGATAGTGCTGTTGGGGGAATGATGGCCGCACTAATGAACTTTGACCGAGAAGAATTAGAAAAAGTTATTAGCGAAACACCTAATGTAGTTTTAGCAAATGATAACAGTCCTGCCCAAGTTGTTATTTCTGGAACTCCTGAAGCTGTACAGGCTGTCATGTCGCAAGTCAAAGCTAAACGGGCTATTCCCTTAAAGGTTTCGGGCGCATTTCATTCCCATTTAATGAAAGCAGCAGCAACAGAATTTCAACAAGTTCTCGATTCAGTAATTTTTCAGTCAGCAACCGTCCCAGTTTTGTCTAATGTAGATCCAATTCCAGCGGTAGCAGCGGAAACTTTAAAACAGCGTCTTTCTCAACAAATGACAGGTCCTGTGCGTTGGCGAGAAATTTCTTTACAATTACCAGAAAATGGCATTGAGAAAGTTGTGGAAATTGGTCCTGGGAACGTCTTAACAGGTTTGATTAAACGGACTGCAACTGGCTTGATTTTAGAGAACATTCGTAATGCTGGGGAGTTACCTGAATAGGTAATTGCACAAATTAATTCACAATTAAATAAGTCATTATGTCAGCAATTCTCATTTTGAAAAAAATAAGATAAAATTCTCTTAATTTAAGTGTAAACCCTGTATTAAATTATTCTTTTTTAATAGATAATTATCATCCGACGCTGGAGATAGATAGGGTTTTAAAAATCTTTAAAAATCTAGACATGAAGAATTAATTTCAACTTACCAATCTAGCTGAAATTCTAAGCAAATTTATAGTTTTTTGAATAAATAACTTTCTCCTCCTCTTTCAATATATTGACATTTTTTAACCAGAATTTATTTTTTTAAATGGGACATATTCCCTGAGAATAAATGAGAAAAAATCCGACCAATCTTTAAACCAAATAAATTTTAATAGGCTACGCATATCATTAAAAAAAGAAGTTCGGGTTACTAATAACTCACGAACTTTCTGATAGGTATAATTAACTAAATCTAAAACAGTATGAAATAAAAAAGCTAAGAAATTCAAAGACAATAATAACTCACACAAATGATTTTCTCCATGACCAAAGTTATGCTCTAAATTATAACCGTGATTTTTAAGAACGTTATTCCCTTCATTCTCAACTTTCCATCTGCTGCGTGCAGCCTTGACAATTTTTTCAACATTATTTTCAGTGATCTTATGATTAGTAATCCAATTATTTTGGTAGATGATTTTCTGTGTTTTTTCATTAATAACAGTTACTTCGCACCAATTAACTTCGAGACTGGAGTCTTCATCTTTTAAGGGAACTCTAGAAGCATAACGATAACGATAAATTAAATTTTTTCGTCCATCCCATTGTTTGGTTTCAACGGTTGCAACTTCTCCACTTTTTTCTAAGAAGTCTAGCCATTCATATACAGTTTTATGCGACGCTTCCAGACAAACAAAAATAAAATTATAACCTTGTTTTAGAGCTAGTTCACAAATAGGTTGGTGAGAGTACAAGTCATCCCCTAAAAGAGTTGCAGCATAACCATACTTGTTTTGATGATTCTTATTTAACCATCTTTTAACCGCTGCATTTTCACAATCTTGTTCTTGATGCCCATCTTGCTTTTTAATAAATTCTGGTTCTAAATTAATTACTTGTTTTTGATTAGGAGAAACTACAATGGGTGTGACACAGCCATGAAAATAAGTTGTAGTTCCATTTCGATGATTACGACAATTACAATGAGGGCAACTAATTTTTTTAGATGAGAAATATTCTGTCCCATCTAAAGCGATTAAAATTTCTTCATCTAAATAGACAAACTTTTTCAAAACTCCATTTTTATTTAACCATTCATAGACTTCTTGAAAAGTCATAAAGATAGTAGCGGCTGGAACTGGATCTAACAAATTTCTTATTTGATTATCACAGGGGATTTTCTTAATTGAAAATAAACTTTCTGCGTTATCTTTTCCTTTATTGCTTTTCATTAATCTTTGATGCTCTAAAAAAGACGCTGACTGCGTAAAAAAGATTGAAAATGCTGCCATCACTGCGTCTTCTACCTGATATTTCGTATGATTTCCAGGTTTTCTTTCATCAGGTAAATCATGTAATTGTTGACGTAAAAATTGCATTAATTCAGGAATTTCTAGTGTCGCTGTCTTTGGAGTCATGTTTGAGTAATTTGATGCACTATCAGATTTTTAACTCACCGATTTTACATCATCTGACAACAATTATAAATTTTTATTTCCCTTGGATTCCCTATTCTAAAACCCGAACGATAAACTGGATTTTCCCCATTCGTTGTCAAGCAATCTCTCTAGTTGATTGAGTATTCATACTTATTTTTCAACCCGACTGTTTTTTTAGCCAGAGGCAATGGCTAACAAATAGTTACTTTGTACTATATTTTGAATTCCAAAATCGGGGCTAATACTTTATTTTTTTCAAAATGAGAATTGCTGGTCCTACATATTATTTTTGTTCTACTCCTAAGTTCTAACTCCCGGTTCGCTCATTTTTTTTGGAGTTCGAGAAATTGCCAAAAAAATAGAAAATCTAGGTTTTGTAATGGTTTTAGCGATTTCCCGAAATTTAGCTTGAACTACCCTCGGTGCTAAAAACTCTATTTTTATGCGATCGCCTACGTCATAGTACATTTGAATTACAGGCTAAAACCCCTATTAAATCGTTCAGGTTTTTTCTAACTCAATTTAAAATAGGCGAACCGGGAGTTCTAATATAACATCATCCCTTTACGTTGTTTCCGTTGTTGGCTAATTCGATTGTGGTTTTTCAGCAGGTGGAGTAAAACGATACATGGGAGGCTTTTACACCCTCCCATATATCAATGTTTCATCTAGGGGTAAATATATGCGATCGCATTCCCCACATCACCAAAGGATAGTAAAAACTCTCATGTACATAAGCTTTTAGACACGTACAATACAGATTAAGAAATTTTAATAGTAAAAATAAATTTTCCTGAAATTGGTTTTCTTTGATATAGTTATGATCAGAGTCAGTAGCCAATTTTTCAATCATGCTTTGTAGCACTGAAAAGGATTATAGCAACTGATTACCAGTACAAATCAAAACTCCCAAACTGTCTTAACAACAATTTGAGAGCTTAGAAAATCTAAAAATTAGCAAACCCAGCTTTTTACTTAGCCCAAGTCCTCAGAAAACTAATCTAAGTAAAAGGTCTGGATCACCGGACTAACGACCATGAGAACAAATTCATGGCAGTCTTATCTTTTGATTATAGACTGCAAAGTACAAAAATGTAAATATTTTTCTTCTAATTCTTGCCAACCCATTGCAATTGGTGGGGGTGTAGCATGAATAAGAACCTAGAAACCTTTGATATTAGGAACTTCCTAGACAGACTCACTCCCAAGAAAGGCAAAAATAGATATATTTGCCCAGTCTGTGAAGGTTCATTAACCGTAGATATTAAAACTGGTAAGTACCAATGTTGGGCAGATCCTGGTAACAAACAGCATTTAAAAGATATCAGAGAAGCTGTTAACCCCTTAGAAGATGCTTTAAAACAAGCAGGTATTGACAATAGCAGAATCAACTACCAACAGATCACCCCTGCCAAAAAACCAGATCCGTTACCAGCACCATTACCCCAAAACATTGAATTAGCCAAATTACCCGCCCCTGGTCTTGTTCCTCAAAAGAAACATAACAGTAGAGGATCACAAATCATCTATACATACTCAGATACACAGTATGTAATTAGATACGAATTTATAGAAGATGGTGAACAGAAAAAGCTCACCATTCCTTACCATCTGGATATTCTTGGTAACAGTGTGAAGGGAATTGGTGACAAACCCTGGCCTGTTTACCATCAAGAAGAAATCATCAAACATGGTAAAAACCAATTTATCTTAGTAGTTGAAGGGGAAAAATGTACTGATGCTGCTAGACAACAAAATTTACTTACCACTACCTTTCAGGGTTCACAGTGGACAGATGACAAACTAGAACAATATTGTCAATGCTTAAACTCTTATGGTATCGCTGGTATTGTATGTTATCCCGACCATGACAAAGCAGGTTACAACAAAGCTAACAAACTAAGAATAGCAGCCAACAAAGCACAATTAGCATACATTGAATTAAATCCCCAGAGATTAAATCCAGATAGTACAGACGGCTATGATATTGCAGATTTAATAGCGGATGGATTATACAGTAGACAACTACTAGATAATGAAATTCAGACAGCTTATAAAGAACATCTGAATACATACATAGATGCCATATTAGCAGTAGCAAAACAACCTGTTAATCAGGAAATATCTAGGGAAGATTGGGAATGTAAACTATTTATCGAAACCCTGCTCAAGCAAGCACATATACCACAATCCATACCAGCATCTATACCACTTCAACAATCATCTAGGAGTAATTTAGATGTTGATGTATGGTTTGATTCTGCTAATAGATTAGAAACCTACAATCAAGCTATTCAAAGTGGCAAAAAATATATATTAGATATGTCCAGTGCCGGGGCTGGTAAATCCAACTTTGTAGGAGAAACTATACCAGAATGGTTACGAGTCAATAAATTGTGGTACATATCCAGTGAACACCGCAATCCCACCACTAAATCAATAGAACAAAACTATACAGATTTACCAGTTAGAAATAATGGAATGTATGCAGATGAGAACAACTTAACCCCCTTGGGTAATCCCACCATTAACTGGCCTAAAGATCAAGAAGCCAATATTTCCGGGAATTGTCACAAAACACCTTTATTTCATAAATTAGCATCTAAAGGCTATCATCAAGAATCAAATAGTGAATCATCATTAAATCCCATTTGTCATACTTGTAAATTCAAAGCCAATTGTCAAGGTGTAGATTTTGAAGGTGATATATTAGATAAAATAGCTGGTGCAACTTTCAGGAGAGACCGGCGTGAGGCACTGATGAAAGATAGAATCAGATGCCATATTGATTCATTACCATCAGAAATACCGGAAAAATCCATAGCTTTTGTAGATGAATCTAGTCGTCAAATTAATCTAGTGGAAACTACAGAATTATCATTAACAGATTACCAAAAGACTTTAGGAGAAATTGCTAGACATTTACCTGAAGTTTGGAAACAAATCAAAGATTTTATCTCACCATTGGAGCAATATTTATCTTCCAAGCATAAAGAAAATTACTATGGTTATAATCATAATCAAGTAAGGTCGATATTAGGAGACATTGACCATAAAATTATCCCCAATATCATTGAGGCTTTAAAAGTGCTATCACCTGACTTAGAAGATATCTTTCAAGCTGCTGATAGCGTATCCTTAGATGGCATTGACACAAGTGAAAGAAAGGGGATAAACCCCAAAACCTTGAAATATATTCGTTATACATTCGGTAAAGAAGCAAGTCAAGAATCCCATGAATTATTAGATAACCTAATAGTGAATTGGTTAACACCATTATTAGAAATCATTGCTAATATTAGTCCTGGGGCATTGAGGATTAAACATCACAAGTTAATCATTACCACAAAAAACACCAGACAACTAGAGGTACTAAGTAAATTCCAAAATGTATTTTTACTGGATGCAACTGCTACCCGGAAAACAGTAGCCTTTGAATTAGGAATAGATACCAGTGAGATCTTAGTCATCTGTGAAAAGTTACCTAACTACTCAAATCTAAAAGTGGTACAAATTACTGATTTAGGATTATGTGGTAAAGACAGAAGTAAATCAAAAGTTAAACAATTAGATGCCACAAAAACAGCATTAGCATCCAATCATCAAAATTTAGGAGTGATTGACCACCTCAAACACAAACAAGATGGTGAAGGTTACTGGTTTAAGGATAATCGCGGTACTAATAAATACATGAATCACGATGCTTTACTCGCTATCGGTTCACCTTATCAGGATATAGGGGCTGTAGCAGCTAAATACGCAACTTTCACAGGGGATTACAATACTAGTAAAGATAATCCCCAATTTCAGGAGTATATAGAGCATTTAGTGAAAGCAGAGATTATTCAGATGGGAGGAAGACTCCGAGCAAACCGCCGCCCTGATGAAGCACTAACAATTTATCTAACCAGTGATGATGATCTAAGTTACCTACTGGATTATTACCCCGGTGCAACCTTAACCAAAACCACTGCTTTTGAGATAACACCAACAGCAGGTGATAGAGAACAGGTAAGCAAATATTATCTATTGGAAGCATTTAAGCAATGTATAGACACAGGAATTAAATGTACACAAAAAGCCGTTGCTAAAATAAGCAAATTATCACAGCCCTATATTTCTAAAATAGCTAGTAAATTTGGTGGGTTCAATGCCCTCAAAAAAATATTACTAGTCCTAATAGAAGCTTTATATAGGGGTAGTAATAATTTTTCTGACCTGTCAGACGATGAAAAATTCTTAGTCAATGACTATTTACCCCTAATCAAAGATAGTCCACCTCCAGAAGTTGTCCAGGAATTGCTAGAAGTGGCTAAAGCTATTGGTTATCAGGCATTTAGCAGGATTACTAGGGAATTAGCACCGGATATTTTAGGGGCGTTTATTGGAGCAATAGTAGAGATAGCTATGGTGAAAGATGGGAGGGATGCCTACGATTAGGGACTTCCAATTAAAAAAATACCCAAAAATTTCTTGTGGTGCGGGCATCTGGTCCCCTAATTATCAAGGACGGGCAGGACTTGTACTGAGCCTGTCGATAGCGTAGCGTGGCGTTAGCCATAGTATGCCCATCCCACAAAATTGGTATCCCCTCAATATATCGGGGAAAGAGTTATTCAGGCATCCATGACAAACCAAAAGGATTGAGAGCAGATTTTTCTCGAATAATAGTTGCCTTCATAGGGAATATTCGTAACCGCTCAATAATCCGGGGTAAATCCTTCCATGACAAGCCTCAAATGGCGTAAAATCGTTCCCGAACAGGTAGTCCGCCCCCATTTATTGAGCGGTTACTATTTTATCATCGTTTAAATCTGATGCTTTTATTCCTTCTTTTATTAAATGTTCTATGGGTTTATCTTGAAAAAAATCAGGGAATAAATATAATGGTCTTGATACAAAACCTAGTCCATTCAGAATGATTGCTTTAAGTAAGTCGGCGCAAAGAAACCAAACTATGTAAAGATAAGTAAATACGGAAAATAAATCTAGTGAGGTGATTAAAATATGGGTGCTCGTTTAAGGGTATTTTTAACTCGTGAGCAAGATAAAACCCTGTTGAACCTAAGAACAAGGGATTTGCCGCAAAAAGTCAAAGATAAAGCCGAGGTAATTAGGTTAAATTCACATGGTTGGTATGTAGAAAAAATAGCTGCTCATTTTGGCTGGACTCCTCAAACAATCAGAGAAATCTTACATAAATGGGAAAAACAGGGTATAGAAGGACTTTGGGAACTACCTGGTCGAGGGTGTAAACCAAAGTATGGTGAAGAAGACATAGTATTTTTGGAAGAATGCCTGAAAAAAGAACCACGAACATATAACAGTGTTCAATTAGCTCAAAAATTAGAAAGCGAACGCCAAATTCAATTGAGTCCCGACAGATTAAGACGGGTACTCAAAAAAAGGGGGTGATTTGGAAACGAGCTAGAAAGAGTCACAAAGGAAAACAAGACCCCAAAAACAGAGAAATTAAGCAAGCAGACTTAGAGATGTTGACACTATCTGCGGCGGCTGGAGAAATAGACTTGAAATATTTGGATGAATCAGGGTTCTGTATGTGGAGCGAACCAAGTTATACATATTACCAGCGAGGTGAGCAAAAACATTTAGAACAAACAAAGCGTCGTGGACGGAGATTAAGCATTATTGGGCTGATTCAACATGAGGTTAGCTTTGTTTACGGTTTAGTTATTGGTGGTGTTAATCGCAAATCTTATATCCAAATGATGGAACAAGAAGCGCAAGAAGCCGAAAAAAACGGACGAATAAGAGTGATAGTGCAGGATAATGGTCCAATACACCGATGTAAGGAAGTGCAACAGTTATGGTCAAAATGGGAGAGTCAGAACTTATATATCTTCTTTCTGCCCAAATATTGCTCGGAAATGAATCCAATTGAATTGGAATGGCAGCATCTCAAAAAAGATGAACTATCGGGACAAATGTTTGAGGACGAGTTAGACCTTGCTTATGCCGTAATGAATGGGGTTAAAGCCAGGGGAGAAAAAGGACAATACAGTACAGAACGTATTAAATTTAACGAACATACTTCTTCTTAACTTTTCGTTACATAGTTATAAACTTTTCCGCCGACCTACTTAGGATCTCAATTGATAATGAAACTCTGTCTACAAAACAGGTTTACTCTTTCTTCTTTCTTCTTCTTTTTGATTCCTGACTCGGTGACTCCTAATGACTAGGTGCGTTACATTATTAATAACGCACCAACTTTTTATTCTACAAAATCAGGACGCGCTTGTTGATTGAATTTAAATTTTTCTGCTAATAATTCCCACTTTTCCTGCTCAATTATATGAATAAATTCAGACAAATTTTCGCGGTATTGATGAAGAGAATGTAATAATGCTTGGCGATTATATTGCGCCATCATTACCCCTAATTCGGGATTTCCACCCCCAACCCTACTTGTATCTCGAAACCCTGAACTAGCAAAATTTTGGGCTAAGGCCGCGATTTCTGAATCTGTTTCACTTAAACAAGCTGCTATCAAGGAGGCACTCACCATTACAGGTAAATGAGAAATCCAACTCACAGCGCGGTCATGTTGTTCTGGTTGACAATGGTAGATAATAGAACCGAGCGATCGCACAATTTCCTCTACAATTGTCACAGCATCACTAAGTGTTGTTGCCACAGGCGTTAATACATAAGGCCGATTAACAAATAAATTTCGCTGTGCTGCTTCTATACCCGCGTCTGTTTTTCCCGCCATCGGATGACCACCGACAAAATTTTCCCACACAGGAGAAATTGCCTCAACTATAGGCATTTTAACCGAACCAACATCAGTAATAATAGTAGCCTTTGGTAAATGAGTGATCAACTCTTTCACTTGGGGGACTATCAATCCTATAGGGGTACAAATAAATACAACTTCGGCTGATGCCAACAAGCTCAAGTCCAACGACGCTTGATCAACGCTACCAAGGTTAATTGCCTTTTCACAAGTTGATTGACGACGACTGACACCTAAAACATGGTGTCCTTGCGAACGTAAATCGAAACCTAAGCAACCGCCTATAAGTCCCAGTCCTAAAATACCAATTTTCATCGTCATCTGGAAAATTTAATTTGTACTTATTCTCTCAATACTTTACCAACTTCAATTCTCAAAGTTGGCAATAGCAGGGTAGATTAATGAATTTAGAAGCAGAATTAATCGCAACCTAGGCAGAACCGGTTGTCAACTTTAGTGGTCTTAACCTAACAGAATCAAATTTTAGTAATGTCCATAAATCGAAAAAATCTAAGCATCTTGGGAATAGTAAGTTTGCACGAGTCGTAAATTTAACTAGCAAATTGTCCCGATGTGACACATTTGAGACTGAAATAGCAAATAACTATAGCATTTTTCCATTTACAGCAGTCAGCTTTGACTTCTTTTTCGCTGCTATAGCAATTATTAGGCTAGAAACTGATGAAAAAAGTTAATATCTACCGCTTTTGTGATTATGCTTTGATGGCTTTAATATCCTGTACCGTGGCTGTAAGTAAAGTTTCCCCAGCTTTGACTCAGACAGTTTCTCTAATTAACCCCACACCCGCACCTACTGCTAACTTAATTTGGCCGACCCAAGGAATTCTTTCCCAAGGTTTCCGTAAATATCAGCATGAGGGAATTGATATTGCGGGTGCAAAAGGGACTCCAATTTTAGCTGCTGCTGCTGGTACAGTCGTGAAAGCTGGTTGGGATGATTGGGGATTAGGCAATTTTATCGAAATTAAACATTTTAATGGCAATGTAACAGTTTACGGACATAATAGCCGTTTATTAGTAAGTAAAGGTCAACAGGTCAAACAAGGTCAAATTATTGCCGAAATGGGTTCAACAGGCAATAGCACCGCCCCTCATTTGCATTTTGAATTTTATGCAGATGGTCGTTTAGCTAGTAATCCTCTCAGTTTATTACCGTCCGCCACCATCGCAAAAACACCAGTAAATAAACCAATTACCCCAATTGTACAACCAGTTTTATCTGTAAGTAATAATACTGATTGTGATGGAACTACAGTTATGACAGGGGAGACCACAACTGTCAGTATAAAAGTTTGCGAAGAAAATGGTCAGTTATTTTATGTGGGGAAATTGAAACAAGAACCAAGTCAAGTTTTAAAAATTCGGGCTTGGAAGCTTGACAATCACAAATATCAGGCAGATAATGGGACTTTTTCCTACTTAATTAGTCCAGAAAAAATAGAAATTTGGCGCAATGGGAGTCCAATTCGTGCGGATAGTTTTCTCACTTCTCATGGTTTGGGGAAATAAAAATACTAACCTCTTTATGTAATTGATGATTTCATTACAAATACCTGATGTGACAGTTCAAATGGCGGAATATATTAGCCAACATATTGTCATAAAGAAGTATAAAATCAATGAAGATTAAAACTAGACAGAAGTATCACAAAATTTCACATAAAGGAGCAGATGATTATGGAATATTTGGCTTATTCCTATATGTATATAGAGGATGAAAGAACAAATGAAAATTTTGCATTAAGTCTTCCGAAATCGTCATTTAATTGGCGGAAAATTTTTAAATCTTCTGCATGGTTAACTTTGGCTGGTGTAACTATATTACTAGCTACAGTGACTCAAATGCAGTTTGCTTCGGCTGAATATGCCAGCACGAATGGAAGTTGTCTTTATATTCGCACCGGACCTAGCACTGCAAATTCATCTGTAGCCTGTGTCCGCAATGGTACATACGTTGGTGAAACTGGTAGTGTTAGAAATGGATTTGCGAGAATTTCTTCGGGACGTTACCGAGGATACTATGCTGCTGAAAGATGGATTGGTAATACTCCTGGACGTTCTCACCGCAGATATCGTTCTGGCTACGGTGTTGGCGGTAGGGTAACGGTAGAATATGGCGCAAGAGGCGAACGAGTCAGAGAAATCCAAAGAGCTTTAGGGATTAGAGTTGATGGCGTTTACGGTTCACGAACCATTAATGCAGTTCGTCACTTCCAAAGACGTAACGGACTGCGTGTAGATGGTGTTGTTGGTTATCAAACTCGGAGAGCTTTAGGGATTTAGCTTAAGTAATTTTTGACAATTTGCAGGATGCGTTCTGCTGCATGGCCATCGCCAAAGGGATTAATGGCGGTGGCCATTTTGCTGTAAGCGTCGGGATTGCTAAGTAGTTCACTAGCGGCTGTGACGATATTTGCGGTTTGTGTCCCTAGGAGTTTGGCTGTCCCAGCGGTGACTGCTTCTGGTCTTTCGGTGGTATCTCTGAGAACTAACACTGGTTTACCCAGACTGGGGGCTTCTTCTTGCAAGCCACCGGAATCGGTTAAGATTAAATGCGATCGCTCAATAGCTCCCACTAATTCGGCATAATCCAAGGGTTCTGTTAAGAAAATGCGGGAATGATTCCCTAACAACTGTTGCAATGGTTCTCTAACTGTGGGATTTTTATGTAATGGCAGTAATAAGGCTGTATCAGGAAATTGCTCTAAAATTTGTAAGAAACTTTCAGCGATGTCTTGCAGCGGTGA
>Ga0208090_1000176_pt1 | contig 12132 bp, 9 predicted proteins | sample LakMenEpi20Jul12_FD_150718 | JGI IMG/M metagenome (GOLD analysis project Ga0208090, IMG submission 150718) | Freshwater microbial communities from Lake Mendota, WI - 20JUL2012 deep hole epilimnion (SPAdes) | ecosystem: Environmental > Aquatic > Freshwater > Lake > Epilimnion/Euphotic zone ...
GCCCGCCGATAAACCGAAAGTTTCTTGGGCCGCATGGTTGCAATACATCCTCTCAAACCACGGCACGGTGGCCGAAGCGGTCGCCGCCATGAAGGACGAGCCCGTCTACTTCGTTCCCTGCAATTTCGGCCCAGGCGGCGCGGCGCATCCTTCCGTTCATCTTTCCCTCACCGATCCGACCGGTGACTCCGCGATTCTCGAATACCTCGAAGGCAAAGTGGTCATCCACCACGGCAAGCAATACCAGGTCATGACCAACAGCCCCACTTATGAGCGTCAACTCACGCTCAACGATTACTGGTCGCGTATGGACAACACGAAGTTCCTTCCCGGATCGCATCAGAGCGAGGACCGTTTCGTGCGCGCCTCGTATTATTTAAAATTCATGGGCGATGAGGCGACCGATCCGCGCCGCCAAGTGGCTGGCGTTTTCAGCATCATGCGAAATGTTTCCGTGCCTTGGGGCGCGGCCGATCCCGACCATCCGAACATCGCGCCCACCTACTGGCGATCGGTCCTCGATCACACGCGCAAGAACTACTTCTTCGAATCCGCGCTCAGCCCCTATGTGGTGATGGTCGACCTCAACAAAATCGATTTCGCGCAGGGCTCCGGCGTGCGCAGTCTGGCGCTCGAAGGTGAAGAGGGCTTCAAGCTCCAAGGCGAGATCAACGCCGCGTTCAAACCCGCGCAGTCGATCAGTTACTTGGCACCGGAAAATCCGTAAGCACTAGAAAAAACCAGCAGCGCTGATTCAGCGCTTGCGGCGAAGCAGGCCGAGCACTCCGAGGGCGCTGAGAAGAGCCGTGGTGGGCTCGGGTACGGCTGTGATCCCTCCGACAATGCCGATATCGGCTTCAAGCACGCCGCCGCCGGAAAGGCTGATTTTATTGATCGCGTTCCAATCGACCGCGCTGCCGCTGTTGACGAAATCGGAGAAATTGATTTCGTACTGCAGGTTTGGCGAAGATGAAGAATGAACCGGGAAAATGCCCGAGTACGAGGCAGCGTTTCCACTGATGTCCTCGAATGTCCAAGTGAAGATGGTCGAGAAGTCGGCGGACCTCAGGGCGAACTGTAGTTTATGAAGGGAAAGCTCTTCGTAGGGGGTGAAATCCGTTGCCCCGAAGCCCGTTCCGTTCGCACCAGCCCAAGAGACGGTGAAGTTGGTTGTCGCATCGGCAGGGGTCGAAAGGGCCAGCCTGTTGCTAACAGTATTAACCGAAACAGCGGATTGATCAACGTTATTGCCGGAAGAGGTAAGGGTAATTGTGCGGTAGCCGCCGATGGATCCTGCTGACGCGACAGTCCCGCTGTTTGTGCCCTCCCCGCTGACCTGAACGCTTTGGGCCGTGGTAAAGTTGTCGAGGATCGTGACAGTCGTCGCGTTGGACAGGGAGCTGAGGCCTGTTGCGCAGAGGAGGGTGCAGAATGAAGTGGCGATTTTTTTCATAACGAATTGGGTGACGTTGATCGGTGAAATAATGTCATGTGTGCGCCAAATGACAATATTTTTTTTAAAATATGCGCCTAGGCCGTATCGATCCTCATGGCGAATGGCTCAAAAGTCGCCTCGAATCGGTCTCGTTTGACTGGGGTTTATTGTAAATTAATTGCGTTAATGGCGATTACTCCCCAATAAAGACTCTGCCCTTTGCCATATCAGCTTCGGACTAATTTCCCCGCTCGCCCAGCTGCCTCAGAACGGCTTTTGCCGTACCTTCGGAAGAAGGTGGGTTTTGCCCGGTGATCAAATTGCCATCGCATACCACATGCGGTTTGAAATCTGCCGCCTTGGAGTACTTGCCGCCGTTTTGCTTCAAGACATCCTCGAGGAGAAACGGCACGATTTTTGTCAGGCCGACCGCTTCTTCCTCGGTATTGGAAAATCCGGTGACGGCCTTCCCGCTCACCAGCGGTTTACCATCGGCGGCCTTGGTGTGTCGCAAGACGCAGGGCGCATGACACACGGCAGATACCGGCTTCCCTGCCGCATGCATTTTTTCGATCAGCGCGATGGAGTCGCGGTCTTCCGTCAAATCCCACAATGGCCCGTGCCCCCCGGGATAAAACACCGCATCGTAATCATCGGCTGAAATGGCGGATAACTTGACCGTATTTGCCAGAGCAGCCTGCCCTTCTTTGTCATTTTTGAAACGCAGCGTGGCCTCGGTTTGTGAGCCCGGTTCATCACTTTTTGGATCCTGAGGAGGCTGCCCGCCTTTTGGAGATGCCAAGGTGATCGCGGCACCTGCATCCTTAAAAATGTAATAGGGAGCGGCAAATTCCTCGAGCCAAAATCCAGTCGCTTTTCCGCTGTCTCCAAGGCTGCCGTGCGATGTCAGCACCATCAGAATTTTGACGGCTCGCTTGTCGACCTGCTTGTTCGGCATTTCCATGCCGGACGCCCAAGGTGTGAAAGATGGCAATAAGGCTGCCGCGATCGACATGACGAAATATTTGCGATTCATGATGTCGCAAATTCGCATTTTCTGTCGAAACCGCTACAAAAAATCGCGGCGGTGAGAGTCGGGACATGCCCCCGCCTATTTTGATAAAGGTGTGCGCTTTTCTCTATCCCCGCTCTTTCCATTCCCGATGAAGTCGTTCAAGACCGCAGACGGGTCAAGGTATAGCCTTGAGTTGAATGCGCAAAGTTGTGGTTTTTTTCAGAGATATTTGTTGGGGTGCTCCACTTGTCCAATTGGCAGCGGATGCGCTGATTTCATACGACTTGCCCGATGGTAGAGATAAAACCTTGGTTCCTTTGCCTTTGGTCAATGGCACCTCATGATTAACGCCGTTGACCGCAACAGTTGCCATGGATGGAATTTGAGCATTCCCTTTCGCTGTGCTGATTGCGATGGAAAGCTTTACGGGGAATTCCAAGCGATTAAGCGGATCCGTGCCTGCGGCAATTTCATCCGCATCCCCAATCTTGTCCCCATCCGTGTCTGCTTTAAATGGGTCGGTAAGCGTTTCCGTGATTTCGGCATGATTGCTGAGGCCGTCTCCGTCGCTGTCGTAATGCGAGCTCTTCTGTGTGACGGTGTAATCGATTGTTCCGTAATAGCCCTGAACATAACCGGATCCTTGCGCAGAAAGTCGTTTTTTTGGCCAGTTGAGCGTAGCGCTGTTGAGCTGAAAGCTTTCATAATCAAAAGCGAATGGATCTTGTTGAACCAAGATCTGTATACCTTTCGCTTTGCCAAAGGTGTAGATCGAATCCGGTAAGATGATCATGTCGCCCGTCATCGTCACGCGGGTTCCTTCGATATTCGCCTTTGCACCATTGATCTGCCAAACGCCTGACATCAACAGAAGCCCGTCTTCAAGTTCTTCAGAATTGAAATCAGGCTGCTGATACCCGGATGGGAAATCCAAACTGATGCTGTTTGTGGCTTTGCTGCGCAGGCTACTGTATAGCTGTTGGGTTCCGAGTCTGTCGCTATTTGTAACCTTGGTGGATTCGAAACTCAAATCACGCCCGGCATTGTTGGATGCAGAGACGCTACCGTCAGGGTTGAATTGCAATGTTACTCGTACGCCGTCTGATGTAAATTGACCTTGTCCATTTGAGTTGACTTTAAAAGATGCCTTATAGGCTTCTGATTCGTTTCCAACCCATATAGTTGCTTGGTTTTTGGAATCGATATGGCTCACAAAAATTCCACTAAAACCGTAGTAATAATAGTTTTCGGAGAGGTTGAAAGTTCCTCTGTAGATGCCTGCGTACGGCGAGGCTGTGACGACAGTCGCAAAGCTGAGAAGAAAGATGTTTGCGAGTAGCGATTTGATTATGGCGCGGAACATAGCAACCGTATATCAATTCACCCCCCTGCTCGTCAATAGATAAATGTCCATTCACTTACGTTGCTTGCGCATGAGCCGGTTTGTGGCCATTTTGGCGGCGTTGATGACGAAGGATAGGCCGAGCATGCGGGGGCAAGGGGGCGAAGGGCGCCTTTGGCTGACCGCGTTTGTGCTGTCTTTGTTGATCAACCTTGGGCTTTTGCTGGTCTTGGGGCTTGGTTTGTTGGAGACGCATTTGTTGGGTCGGCGAAACGAAGCGCTGCGGCCGGTGATGGCCGAGCCGGTGTTGACGATTGTGCCGGAGATCGCAGCCAGCGTGGTGGTGCCCGAGGCGAAAAATGCACCGGGAAAACCACGGTTTGCGCGGACCTCTGATGAGCAGCAGGCGAGCAAGTCGATGAAGAACGCTCCGTTCATCGGCGAAAGATCGACGATCGCGGCCAGCGATCGCGCCCCGACTCCTTCAGCCCCGGCTCAGCCTTCACAGAAAGGAATCACGCCGCGTGACGCGAATGACATTGAGACCACGCAGAGTCAGTATCAGGATGGTGAATTGACCGAACCAAACAAGTCCCGCGAGTCGCAAGAGGCATCCAAGTCCACCACCAATCCAAGCGCATCTGAGAGCAATAAAAAATCATCGGTCTCGCCCGCCAAATCAGCGCCGCAACGCAGCGGTCTCGTGCAGGGTCCGAATCCGGTAGATGTCGGCGTTTCGTCTGAGGAAATGAAAAAACCCACCGCGCGCGACGCCCGAGCTCAGGAAGCGGTGTCCAATACCCCGAAGCCAGAGCCGCTCGCCGAGGAAAAACCCAAGGAAATTTCCCCACCAAAAGAAGCGCCTAAACCCGAGCCAAAAAAGGACAAAGAATTTCGTGGCAACCAGCGCAAGACCGCGATGGTCGGCTCGATTTCGCGCACCGGGCCGAGCGCGCTGGATGTCGCCGATACGCCGCTCGGTCGTTATCAGGCAACGATCAGCCGCGCGGTGGAGATCGAGTGGCAGCGCAACTGTGTGCGGCATCGGGATTTCATCACGCCGGGATTTTTGACCGTGAGGTTTTTTGTCGAAACAGGCGGCAAGGTGCGTTCCGTGCAATTCGTAGGTGACATGGAGACCGGCGAGGTTCAAAAGGGATTTACCTTGAACGCGATTCGCAAGGCCGCAATTCCGCCGATGCCCAAGGCCTTGCGCAATGAATACGACGATGAACCCTTGGAGCTGATGTTCCGCTTCTATTTCTGAAAAATTTGCCCAAAACCGATACGAGCCATGTTTGAGACCCTGATGCAAACCAGCGCCGGCGCGACGCCCGGCATCGTGCAAACCGCTTGGGACTTCCTTCACAAAGGAGGCATTTTTATGATTCCGCTCGGCATCACCTCGGTGGTGGGTGCTGCGGCGATTGTTTACAAATTCCTCTCGCTCTCACCAGCGCGCGTGATTCCGATGGAGCTCGAAAAACAATTGAACAAATTTCCCGAGCTTGCTGCGGGCGGCGCTGAAGCCGGCTTGATCAAGGGAGCGGAAAATGGTGCCAGCGCGCTGGCTCGCCTGGCAGCCAATGCGATCCGCCATCGCGGCAAGCCGCAAAGCGACATCACCGCTGCCGTCGAAGCATCCGCGCGGCTGGAGGTGGCTCGCCTCTATTCCGGCATTGGCGTGCTCGACATCGTCATCACCGTCGCGCCCTTGCTGGGTTTGCTCGGAACGGCATCGGGTCTTGTGACGATTTTCCAAGGCCTCAGCGATGCGGCCGATCATCTCGCCATCGCACGCGGCATTGCCGAGGCGCTCAACACCACGATCTTCGGATTGGCGATCGCCGTGCCCTGCGTGATCGCACACGGCTACTTCACGCGGCGCATCGAGCTTCTTACGGTGAGGCTCGAGTCTCTGCTGGCCGACCTCACTGACGCCTGCCGCGGCGATTCCATCAACGGCTGATCCCCATGCGTTTCCCCCGCACAACACGCAAACGCGCCGAGGTGCCGATCGTTCCAATGATCGACATCTTATTCATTTTGCTGATCTTCTTCATCGTTTCGACCAACTTCAAAAAACCGCGTGACATCCTGCGCATAGAGTTGCCGACCGTGCGTGAGATCCCGTCGGAAAAAGTCGTCGAGTCACGCTCGGTGATTGCGATCGATGCCGCGGGAACGATCACGCTGGATTCGCTCAAGGTGCCGCCGGGTTTGCTCGATTCGTATCTTGCCGCTTATCAAAAGCAAAATCCCGGCCGCAAACTCGAGCTTGAGGCCGACAAGAAACTTCCGCTCGATCGCTTGTTGGAAGTCTGGGAGGCGCTGACCAAGGCCGGCATTCCGATCAGAGATGTGCCGGCGCGGATCCGCGTGGGATTGGATCAGTAGCGCAACGCTTAACGCTCCAGCTCCAGCCCGCGCATTTCTTCGCGCATGAATTCCATCAGGCGCTCCATTTCCAAAAGGTGTTCGCGCATGCGACGCGGGCTGGGTCCTTTCGGCGCGCGCGGCGCATCGGGTTCTTGCGCGCGTGCGATCACCGGTTTTTCCGGCTCGCGAACCTTGGCGAAGGTTGGATCTTTCGGCGCGTTTGCGAGCATTTGCGCCACCGCCGATGATGGCATGATGAATGATCGCGTGCGGTCGGCGCGTGCGACGGTGATGCCGATCGCGCGACCCTCGAGATCGACGACGGGTCCGCCGATCTGATTTGGCTCCGGGCGCATGTCCGATTGCAGCACGTGGGTGAACGAATCCCGCACGCGGCTGATTTTGCCGCCCATGCGCTCCATTTGCTCGAGGCGCGGGTTGTAAATTTTCGGAAGCTCCGGGCGTTTGCTAAGCGTGACATTGATGGTTTTTTCATCGTCTCCCGCGCGCACGCGCAGTGGCACGGTCTCGCCCGGTTTTGTACCGGTGAGCGCGCTTTTCAATTCCATCAATCCCGAGATCGGCCGCTCTTTCACCGCCAGTATGATATCGCCCGGTTTGAGTCCCGCCGCTGCCGCGCCGGTGTTTGGTTGCACCTCGCGAACCTTTACTCCTTGTCCCTTGTACTCCAGATCGCTGATGACTCCGAGAAAGGCCAGATCCGTCTCGCGCAGGTTGCGTTCGAGCACGCTCACGACGCCGAATGCCGCGGGCTTGCCGTCCGGTTGCGGCGCGGCAACAAATGCCCCGAGTAAGGGTTTTGCATTCGACCATGTGATCGGCTTGAGCGCCTCGCCATCGATTTCGAGAACCGCCAGATCTTCGTCTTCATAAACGCCAACGATTGTTGCATCGTGAGCCTCGCGATTGGGTCCGTCCACCACGAGCGCGTTTGCGTTATTTGCGATCTCGCTCCATTTCGTCAGCACCTTGCGGCCGTCGCCGATTACTGTGCCATAGGCGAGGCGCTTTTTGCCCGACCACACGCGCACGGTCGATTGAGCGGCGGATGTAAGTTTGTTTTTGAGCGCGGCATGGAGCGCTTCCGATTGCGCTTCGGCGGCGGCGCGTTCCTCCGGGCGCAGCAAAAGTATTTCCTCGCGCGAGAGTGCAAGGCTTGGCAACGCGCAGATCAAAACAAACCTGGCCAGCGGGCGGGTCATGGAAACGAAGTGATTCACGGGGATTCGAAAATTTCGTTGCGACGCATCAGCCTCACCGTCGCGCTGTGTGTTTTTTCATCGCGCAAGACATCGAGTTTCACATGGTCGCCCGCTTCGCGTTTCGCGAGCATTTGTAGCAACTCGCCGCCGTCATCGATCTTGCTGCCATCGAGCGCAATGATCATGTCGCCGATCTTCAGTCCTGCCATCGCCGCAGGTGATCCGTCGACCACGCCATCGACCATCACGCCCTTCATCTCCGGGCGCATGCCCATGGCGATGCCGAGCACCGGCATCTCAGGATTGGCAAACGGGTTGAGCGTCAGCGCGCCCCATGACTTGCCATCGAGCAATGGTTTCCAATCGTCCTTGAAGCCATCGATGCCGGCATGGTTGTTGTTTTCGCGGTCTTTGCCGATCGACGAGTGAATGCCGACGAGTTTGCCATCGAGATCGAACAAGGGTCCGCCCGAGTCGCCACCGATGAGCGTGCAATCGGTGGTGAGGAAATTGCCGGGGCCGCGTGAAATCACGCGACCAAAGCGCACCGGCGGCGTGCGGGTGGCATCAAAGCCGGTCGAGTGGCCAAGCGCCACCAACCAGTCGCCTGCGCGCAGGGGTTTCGATTCTCCGAGTTTCACAAAAGGGAATGGTCCTTTGACCTTGGCCCTCACCATTGCGATGTCCTTCGAGTAATTGGCACCAAGGACTTTGCCGGTGATCTGTTCGCCATCGGGAAACACCACGAACATTTCCTTCGCGCCTTGCACGACATGCGCTGCGGTGAGGATGAGCCCGTCTGCCGAAACGATCACGCCCGAGCCCGAAGAGTTCGTATCTTCGGAAACCAGCGCAACCGTGGCCGGCAGGGTCTGCTGAGCGACGGACTTGACCTTTGCCTCGAGCGCCGCCAGATCCGGTTCGCTTGCACGAAGCGCGCTGAAGGCCGCCGCAAGGCAGCCGATGATGGCAAGGCATTGGATCGATCCCATGGTCACGCATACAAAGCGTCGCACGATTGCGCGCTTGTTCCAAATCATTTCCAGCCGCAATCGATTTCCGTGATGGAATGCGGGCGCGGCTTCGTCTAAGTTCGACGCATCGATGGCAAAAAAGCAGGAAAACCACCGACGGGGCAAAGCTGAGTCAGCGGCACCCGCCGCGCGACGGAGAGGTTGCGGCATGCTCCTGCTCTTGTGGCCGTTTTATCTCTTCAGTTTTTTCACCCGCTCGCTGGGCCTGCTGGCCAAGGTGCTCACCCGACTGATCGGCTATCCATTGGTGGCGGGGCTCTACCTTGCGATGATTCTCGCGGTGGTCTATGCGTTCCGGTCGCAGCCATACGATTTGGCAAAAATCCATGCCATGCCGCAGAGGTCGATCATTCGCGACCGCATGGGCGTCGAGATCGCGCGCATCCATGGCGAGAAGCGTTCGATCGTGCCGCTCACGCAAGTGTCGGAGTTTTTCCGCAAGGCGATTCTCGCGCGCGAAGACGAGCGCTTCTACCAGCACGGCGGCATCGATCCGATCGGCATCGTGCGCGCCGCCATCAAAAACATGCAGGGCAAGCGCGAGGGAGCCTCGACCATCACACAGCAATTTGCCTCCGATATTTACCAACTCAAGCGCGGTGAAAAACGCGGCGACACGGTTCGCCAGATCGACCGCAAGCTGCTCGAGATGGCCCTCGCGTTCCGCCTCGAGGCCGCCTATACGAAAGACGAACTGCTCCAAGCCTACATCAATCAGATCAACTGGGGCAGGCAGATCAAAGGCATCGGCGAAGCATCGCGCATCTACTTCGAAAAACACCCGTCGGAGCTCACGCTTTCACAGTCGGCCATGCTGGCGGGCATCGTGCGCGGGCCGGATTCCTTCAATCCGTTCCGTTCGATCGAGGCGGCGACGCGCGAGCGCAACACGACGCTCGAGCGCATGGTCGTCGCTGAGGCGATCACCCGCGAGCAGGCGGATGCAGCAAAGCTCGATCCGATCGAGGTGCGGCCGAAGTGGCGGCGTGAAGCGCGCGAGTCGCACGCGATCGATGCGGTCCGCAATGACCTCGAGCTGATTTTGGAAAAACAGAACATCGAGTTGGGAGGTTTGGAAATCATCACCACCATCGACTCGCGCATCCAGAAAGTCGGCGAGGAGGCGCTTGAGAAGAAATTGCATTCGGTTGAGAAGATCCGTGGCTATCGTCACCCGACGCGCGATGCTTGGCGCAAGTTGCCCGTGGAAAAACGCAAGGAGCCGACTTATCTGCAAGGTGCGGCGGTGGTGGTCGAGAACCGCAGCGGCGCGGTGCTGGCGGTGGTTGGTGGCCGCGATGCGACCGAATCGCGCTTCAACCGTGCGAAGGATGCGAAGCGCCAGCTCGGCTCGATCTTCAAGCCGTTTGTTTATTTGGCCGCATTCGACAAAGGACTCGCCCCCGATACGGCGATCAGTGACGGCCCCATCTTTGCCGGCGAAATCAAAGGCGGCGGCACCTGGCGCCCCGACAACTCCGACGGCACTTTTGGCGGCATGCAGCCGGTTTCCTACGGGCTCATTCGCTCGCGCAACACGATGTCGGTGCGCGTGGGAAATTATGCGGGTCTGCGCAAGGTCAAGGAGGTCGCCGGCATGGCAGGCTTCTCCACGCCGATGCCGGAAAGGCCCGCTTCGTTTCTTGGATCATGGGAAGCATCGCCGTGGGAAGTGGCAACGGCCTACACGATTTTTCCCAATGAAGGCGCGCGCTATCGTCCGTATCTGATTTCCGAAATCAAGGATCGTGAAGGCAATGTGCTCTACTCGACGCTGCCGCTTTCGTATCAGTCGGCATCCGCGGATTCGGCGTTCGCAGTGTCGAACATTTTGAAAGAAGTCACCAGCTACGGCACGGCGGCATCGGTGCGGACTTTGGGTTTCAACAAACCATGTGGCGGCAAGACTGGCACGACCAACGACTTCAAGGACGCGTGGTTTGCAGGCTATTCCTCCGCACTCACCTGTGCGGTGTGGGTCGGCTTCGACACGCCGAAGAAAACCATGCATGGCGGATTCGGCTCAGTGCTTTCACTGCCGGTGTGGGTGGAGATCATGAAGGCGGCCGATGGCTTCGGTTACAAGGCGGGCGAGTTGCACAACAAGTCAGGGCTTGTTGAGGTCGGGCTCTGTCGGCTTTCTGGCAAGCGCGCGACCAGCGGATGCAAGGCGGCGGACACTGCGACAAGCGAACTGCTGCCCGCCGAGTCGGTGCCTGAGCCAAACGATTTTTGCCCGATCCACCCGGCGCGTGCGATGGCGGTCGAGGAGGTCGATGTCGCCAATGGCGATGTGGTTCCCTTGCGCGCAAAAGTTGTCGATGAGGCACCGATGCGGGCGGAAGTTGTCGAGGAAGATGAGGCACCGCTGCGCGCGCTGCCGTTGGAAGAACCGTGAGTCGAATCAACCTGAGCAGAGGAAATCATCACTTGTCCACCTGGCGACCATTGCAAGCGACGGCATCGTGGAGGCGAAGGCTTCCCGAGTGGTTGCATGGCCCGATATTCGTCGTGTTTTGGCTTGCGGTGGCGGCGCTCGTCACGGTGTCGGGATTGGTTTTCACCTACTTCGTGATAGCGATGCGTTTCGATCTCGATGAGGTCGCGCGTTTGCCGCACGGCACGGTTTTTTTCGATCGCAAGGGCCGGGAAATTGCTGTGCGGGGTGGCGGTGGCAGGCTGGCCACGCGGGCGGATCTGCCGGAATTTTTGGTCAATGCGTTGAGGGCGCGCGAGGACTCGCGCTTTTTCGAACATCATGGCGTCGATGTGCGCGGCTTGATGCGTGCGACACTGCGCAACCTCAAGGATCGCGACTTCACACAAGGAGCGTCGACGCTCAGCATGCAGCTTGCGAGAAATGTGTTTCAAATGCGGCAGAAGTCACTGCATCGCAAATTTCTCGAGATCGCGCTGACCCTGCGCATCGAGGCGCGCTACACCAAGGACGAGATTCTCACGCACTACCTCAACCGCATTTATTTCGGTGCCGGTGCCGACGGGGTCAACCAAGCGGCGGAAACCTATTTTGCAAAACCTGTGCGCGAGTTGAATGACGGCCAATGTGCCTTGGTCGTCGGCATCATCCGCGGGCCGCACATTTTTTCACCATTCCGCAATCTCAATGCGGCGCTCGAGCAACGCGATCAAACGCTCAAGCGCATGGTCACGATGGGGTTCATCGACCACCAGCGTGCGGATGCATTGGCTGCCGAAGCGATTGGCCTCGCCAAAGACGATCGCGGCGGCACGCAAACTTCTTATGCGTTGCAAGCGGCGCGGCGTGAGCTGGATCGCATTCTTGGCGATGCCGAAATTGCCGCCGGCGGATTGCGCGTGATGACCACGCTCGACGCGGCCTGGCAGGAGCGGCTGGAAACGGAATTGAATCACGCGGTTGGACAACTCGAGCGCGAAAGGTCATGGCCGCATCCATTGCCATCGCAGCATGAGGCGGGCAGTGAGCCAAGCTACCTGCAATACGCCGCGGTCACTTCCGAGACTGGCAGCGGAGCGGTGCTTGCGCTGATCGGCGGCAGAAATTTCCAGCACTCACGCTTCGACCGCACGCGTTCGAGCCGTGATCTCGGATCGGCCTTCGAGCCTTATGTGGCGGCCGCCGCATCCGAGCGTGGCGGTCTCGTGCTACCGGGAAAACCGGTGCAGACCGGGCGGCAAATTGGCGCGGCGGAAGTTGAGCGTCT
>Ga0208090_1000177_pt1 | contig 12129 bp, 19 predicted proteins | sample LakMenEpi20Jul12_FD_150718 | JGI IMG/M metagenome (GOLD analysis project Ga0208090, IMG submission 150718) | Freshwater microbial communities from Lake Mendota, WI - 20JUL2012 deep hole epilimnion (SPAdes) | ecosystem: Environmental > Aquatic > Freshwater > Lake > Epilimnion/Euphotic zone ...
GTTATTTCTAGTTAATTTACCTGATTGAACTTTACCTATTTTTTCTGCTTCAAGTGATTCCACACGGCTTTGTAAATCTTCCATCACATAAATTAAAAAATCAATTCTATCATCACTACTCATAAAACCCTCATTTTATAAAATGGCGTAAAACAACTGTTACGCACGTTAGTTATTAAATTAAATACATATCTCACAGAGCCTTGATGCTCTATTCTCTGTGAGTACAATTTGCACATATCCTTACTTGGACAATGACTATTAAGGCAAACTTTCTTCATTGATAAATCCTAATTCAAATTGTTTTTTGGTTATTTCAATTAAATAATTAGTATTTTCAATCCTAAGATTAGTTAGTAATAGTTTATAGGTAACGTCTTCTTCATCATTAAGAAGTCTAACAGCATAGCAAATACTATCCATTAGTTCTTCTTTTAAATGCTGTAACCACTGTGCTTGAGATAAATCTGTTCGCTCAAGGGTCACACCATACTTTTTTAATCCCGTTTCAGCACGGTGCTGAAACTCTTTTTCAAGTTGTTGTGCTATTTTTTCATCAGTTGTGAATTTTAACACTTCACAGATACTATCTTCTATCTTACTCATAATGTGTTATCTGGTGGAAAAAATAAATAGTGTAAAAAAGCAACAGCTAAAACTAATTGCCCATATAAAACTACATCAAAAGGTTGCTCACTCATTTCTTACTCCTCACACATCGTTTATTTGCATTACTATTAAGCAGATTAACTACATTGGAGTGCTGTAATTCTATCGCTTTTTGAGTGCATTGTGCAATAGTTTTAAAATGAAGTTTATCTATATCCACAGAAGAACCATTTAATGCAATGGTCATTATAACCCAACTCATCTATCGACCTCCACCCATTGTTTGTCTTTCCAATAAACTTCTTTAAAAATGATATCATTAGAAAGTTGTGATAAAAATAGTTTTATCTTGAGTTTATATACATCTGTTAATAAACCTTTTGTATCCTCAATCACAACATCTGAGCCTTTAAGATATTTAAAATCAGACACATATTCCGTTTTACGATGTGTTTTACCTTTACGTTTAAAACCATCCATTAAAACAAATCGAGGTTGAAGCTCCAAGTCTTTAATTCGTCCAAGTCGCTGTTCTTCCTTAAGAAATTCATATCGCTTTGCTTCAACTTTAGAATCAAATGTGTGACCATCAACAACTGTCTTTATAGCAGAATATTTTGAACCTGCTTTACGTTTAAACATCATCGCATATACGCCTTTACAATCTCTTTTGCGATACCACTACGCACAATATCCTCTACATCAAATTTTACAATACCCACATTATTCACATAAACAAGTCTTCTCATAGCATCAGCAAGACCACTACGCTCACTAATATCTTGTTGGTCTAAGTCGCCATCAATTATCACCTTGACTCCTTCTCCAATACGGGTCAAAAACATCCGCATTTGGCTCTCAGAGCAGTTTTGAGCTTCATCTAATATAACTATAGCATCGTTAAATGTCGTCCCTCTAAGGTACGCTAACGGCTTAAATTCGATGACTCCTCTTTTAAGATAATAATCAACAGTGGATTTACCCAGTCTACGATTAAGAATCTCAAGCATTGGTAGCATATAGGGTGCAGTTTTATCTTCTAATTCACCTTTAAGAAAACCAATATGCTCACCTGCTTCCACAATAGGACGTGTGATAACAAGTTTGCTAATATTTTTTAATTGAAGTTGTTGCGCTGCGTAGCTTAATGCTACGAAGGATTTTCCCGTTCCGGGCGCACCGATACCTACTGTGATAATATTTTGTTCAATAGAGCGTAAATAAGCCGCTTGTTTTGCGTTCTTAGTTCTTACTTCCTGTGGTTCACGTTGATAATTATTAGGAATAATTTCTTCATTTAATACTTCCCATTTTTGCGTAATATTCTTTTGCGCTCTTTTTCGTGACATAAATATCCTTGTGTAAATCAATATAATTAATTATGTTCAGACAATTTGGTAATCCTATCAATAACATCTTGTTCTGGCATGGTATCACTTTTTAAAATATTTTCCTTTGCCCACAATGGTTGAAAATTACCATAGTGATTTAATTTAATGATTTCTTCCTCTGTTTTAGCTGATGATATAGGAATAATATGGTCTAAATGCCATTCACCCCTATTATTCCACGTCATTCCATCTTTAAATTGATTTTCGATATGTTTCATAAAAAAATCAAAATCACATCCAAGTATGCTTTGCGTTTTTGATTTTTTAGAATAACCATTTCGATGAAGTGACATTCGTATTAAATTTCGTATTCTATGGGTAATGGCATATATGTGGTCATTCTTTCTTCTATTTAAATAATATTTGTTAATAGTATGTTTATTTTTCTTATTATTTATCCTTTTTAACTCTCTTATCCTTTCAATATTATTTGACACATATTGTTTTATAATATGCTTATTATTTTTATAATATATCGCTTTTTTTATTTTTATTTCTTCTTTATGTGATTTGCGATATTCAAATCCATATGCTTTTAATTCTTCTTTGTTATTTAAATAATAGTTTTTTCTATATTCTTTATGTTTTTCAGGTTTTTCATAATAGTGTTTTTTACGTTTAATACTGTCACACGGTTTGCAATATGAACCAACCCCATCAGGTGAACAATTCTTTTTATAAAAATCGTCTGTTGATTTCTCTTTCTTACAACCAATACAAATTTTTGTCACCATGATATTACCAACAAGTATTTGCAACTTGATTAATCAGATAAACCACAATTGAAAGCAATATGGTAATTGATATATCTTTGTTTTCTTCAATTAATTCTTGCATTTTTTTTATTCCAAAATAGAGGACATAGTGCGCTATGAAACGCACTATGTCAAAACAATTTATTTTACTGGGCAAACCCCGCCAACACATCCTTCCTGACTTTCAATTTCAGTAAAAGACCCTGTTGTTTCAACTGGTTTCAAATTGGCAACATATTCATTATATGCTTCTTTTGTTACAACTTCTTGTGGTAAATATTGATAACCTAAATCAGCGGCTGTTTTTGTTGGGTCAGCACGATATAAAAAACTAACACCAACATATAGATTCCAATTCTTTAAAAGCCAATTAACAATATCTTCTACTTCATCTGGTGAATAACTAATTGTCACAGATGTGTTCTGTTGTGTCCAGTTATTTTGTAGCAATGCATATCTTTCAAGTTGCGAAATAGCCGATTCAAGATTAACCTCCATACCATTCCAATAATCAAACGGCACATCATCCCATGCAACAGGGAATGTCACAATACAACTTGTTGTATCATTTGGATGAGGTATTATTTTATATCCCGCATCACGAAGCAAATTCAAGTTTTCATCATGATTACTAAAAACAACATTATTAAAAATATATTTTCCAAGTGGTTTATGAACACCTTCTGTTGTATCCATAATCTTAGATAATGTACCACTTGGTTTAACACAAGTTACATTTTTTGGTCTTTGTGTTCCAAGCTCATCTGCCATTGAATAAGCCGCTGATGTGGCAATTCGTTGCATTGATTGATAATCATACGCAACCAAATCAGGTCTTCTGGCAATACCTGTTAATCCAACGCCACACAGTCTTAAAAACTCATTATTTAAATGCCATGCTTCTTGAAGAATACCATCTTTTAAATTAACTAATGTTTGACGATAATTAGCTCTAGCCACAATATATAGTGTTCTATTTAAACCATCTGTGTCACCATGAAATTTACCAATATCAATTTCAGTTAAATTACAGAATGATTTATTGCCCAATAGAATTTCAACACAAGGATTACATCCAGCAAACCAAGGGGCGCGTTTTTTAGCCACTTCAGCATTAATAAACGCTGGTTCTGAGCCACCCGATAACTCCATTAATTCAAAAATTTTTGTAAGTTCTGAATGTGTTGGCTCGGTATGAAATACAAGAGAATTATTGGATTGACATCTATGTGCATTATCATATAGCCAAAAATCTTTTTTAGCCGTTGCAAATTCTTTTGCTTCATAATCAGTAACGTCCAATATGGCTATTTGTGCTGAACGTCTGCTGCTCAAAACAGTGCCAAGATGATTCATAATGTCAAGAATATCAATAGCCGATAATAAGTTTCCAGCTCTCTTAGACATTATTTCAACAATTCTTGAATATGCTTTCACAATAGCATCATCGCCAGAACTAATCCAACCATAACCGCGCAATCTTTCACCCGCTGGACGCAATTGTGAAAAATCAAGAATCAGTTTATCTGCTAATTGTTTACCAGCTAATATCTTTCCTATTGATTTTGCCCATGCTTCAGCAGAATCACCAATTATAATTGTCCATGTTTTTGTATCCCTATCAAATGTTTCAACATTATTCTGATTTCCTAACTTATCGCTTCTTGTTGATCTAATAATTTCTACGTTAGCAATAGCCTTGCTAAACCCATTTAGTGTACCACGAACAGGTTTAAACCCAACGCCACAGCCTTGTAACAATAACCAAAAGCAATCAACAACATCATACACGGTTTCAACATTTGTGAATGAGCAATTAAATTGTGAACTTTCTCTCTTTTTAGATAATTCTGTTCCACCGAGCCACAGACTTCTGCCTGACATTAATGCTTTTCTTTCAAGCATTAATTCACGAAGTTCTGATAATTCATTTAGTTCAGATTTATTTAATTTTGAATGCTTTGCTCGTTCCCATAACCATTTTTGATGACCAATAACACGGTCAACTGTTTCATTCCAAGATTCAAAAGAACCGTCTTCTTTTGGTCTATTATATGTTCTTTTTGTAATAATTTCTGCTCTTGCACTTATTTCATTCATAATTTAGCTCTTTTAGTTAATAAATCTTTAAAAATAACTTGTCTTTCTTTAGCACGAACTACATCAAATTGATGATTATTTTCATCAATTGTTTTTGGTTTAATTGGCATAAATGGTACTGACCACAGGTTTATTGGGGGCAAGTCAATATCCGCCCAATTTAAATTATGACTCAATTATTAAACACTCATCAAATAAACAAACATAGCAATCTTAGCCACTATGCCAGTACTCACACCAATTATCGCCAACATCACCAAATAAGCTAATGTACCGTTTATATATTCCATAATTATTCCCATGTTGGTTTATTTTTTTCAATGTTTACAGCTATCTTATCAACAACTGCTTGTAAATCATGTGTCATTGCAATATATGTTCTTGATACTGTTGTATCACCGCGAATATGTTCACGCAAATAATGTACACAGAAATCAGCAATGTCGGTATTACTAAACTCACTTAAACTTGCCCTAATCTGGTTATATGACATCTCACTCATATTCTCCCCTCCATCTTCAAGATTGTGAAAATTAGAAACCATATGACATCTCGGAATCATCTAAAACTGAAATTATTTTATCAAATGCCACATCCAAAAGACTAGCTTTATTTGACTGTGAATCAAAGTACGGTTGATTAATCCATATGTTTAAATCAATTTCTACGATTTCTGTGAATCTCATAATAAATCCCTCAATAGTTCTGGATGTTCTACTTGTGACATAAGTTGTTCAATAAAGGAATCCCAATATTTATATCGGTGACCTTTTCTTTGTGAAATAATAGTTCTCAATGATTGATAATTAATAGTCACTTCACGAGTCTGTAGGTAGCCTTCAGGCAATGCATCTTTTAATTCCACAATGCTAATATCACCATCTTTATATGATTGCCAAACCACACGAAACATATCGACAGCAATGCGAGGTGTGTTAGTTGAAAAGTCTTTATTTGTTGGTGCGCGTTTATTGAGCTTATGCATTGTACTTGCTGAGTTCTTAGTGATGAATTGATAAGTATCAAATTCTGCCCAAAATGCACGGGTTGCACGAACATCCATCCACACATTAATGCTGCGTAAGAACTTATTGTGACCACCATCTTTATTTGCTAGTACTTCTGCGCGTTTAATTGACTTATCTCTCTGTGTTTCCCACCACGCATCGATATCGGCTGATTCATCGAGATAGCTATATGCCATTCCACGCAATGCCCATTCGTAACCATGTTCACTTAATATTTTAACGTACATTTCTTAACCCATAAGCCAATATAGTTATTCCTGATACCACACTAAACAAAATAGCGTAGGATTCATTAAATTTAATTGCGATGCTCATGCCAATAATTAACACTGTACAAAACAACATAAAATAACCTAAAAATATAGCCATTAAATCGTCATACGATTCCATCATCGTCTCCCTTTCTCAAGTCTCTTTTCATTATTTACGATATTTAAGATAGCTTTGTCGTCTTTTTTCTTTAACGGCTTCAGGATTTTCCGCTTTTTCTCTTGCTCGTTTTAATCTACGAGCTTCATTTTCTCGCGCATATCTTTCTCTACGTTTTGCAAGCCGTCTTGCTTCACGACCATACTCGGTATCTTCTAATGGTGTTAAGACAGTTGAATAACGAATATTTACAGCTTCAATCGCATTACCATCTTTGTCAAATGCATAGCTACCAGCCATCATAACTATTACGCCTATCTTTTCAAAAATTAAATCAATAAGATTCATGTTAAATCTCAAAATGGGATATCGTCATCAGTAAATTCTAATGCTGATTTTGTATCAATAATTATTTCATCCACATTTTCTGGAATAAATCCATCTGCGAACCTAACTTTTTTTACATTAAGGTATTTACCTTTTTGTGAAACCAATATTTCTAGTGGTTTAGGTAATTGTCCCACATACGCGAGCGCACAGTCAATCGTTTTTGGACATTTACCAATGACCCTTTTTGCCCACCAACCATATGCCATGCCACGTTGAGGTGAACCTAAAGGGTTCTCAAAACCCACCCATTCAGTCGCACCTAGTGTGGCAGAATTATATTCAACACGAAGCATCGGAATACCTGTTTTACGGATAATATGCTTTGAATACTGCACATCATAAACTTCATACCATTCATCTTCTATTTCATGATTAACGATTTTGGTACGAGGTTCTTTTGCAATAATTTCTTGTGTTGATGCCGTGTGAGTTATCTTTACTTCAAACGGAAAGTCATGTCCGCATTCTGGGCAGACTCTCACAGAAGGATGACTTATTGTTTGGCAATAAATACACGTTTTCACGGGGGGATTACCACCCTTTCCTTCCCCTTTCATCTTAGGTATCACTGGGTCATTAATCATTCCTAATCGGGCAATCGTTCCTGAGAAGTCAAGACACAATGCGCCATTAGGCTTTATACCCGCTGAAATCGCTTCTAATCGCCCTTCCTTGGTCGATAAGTCATAACCCTTGGCATACACTGGGCGAGTCGCTCTTCCGTACCTCTGGATGTACCTAGCGGTTGATGTGGTTGGTGCTAAATCAATCACCATGTCAATCTGAGGAATATTTGTACCCGTTGTTAAAACCATTGCATTTACAGCGCAGCGATACTTACCATCTTTAAAATCTTGAATAGCGGTATCACGCTCATCATTGCTCATCTTTGAATGCACTGCTACCGCAGGGATACCAAATTCATCATTAAGCATATCTGTGATATGAATCACATGGTCAATACTTGTGGCAAAACATATCCAGCAATTGCGGTCATGTCCATATGCTACCGCTTCTTTTAATGCTTCACGAGTGACTTCAATCTTATCCACTGCTTGCGCTAATTGTTTTGAATTGTAATCACCCGCAGTAATCTTAACACCTGTGACATCTAATTGAGATTTGGTTCTTTTAGATGTCAGTGTGGCAAGATAACCTTCTTCAATAAACCAATTGAATTCATGGAAACTAGTTAAATCAATTGAAAATCCATCAAAGATAGGATGGTTCTCTGTAATCAATCCATGTCCAAGACGATAACAAGTCGCAGATAATCCCACCACTTTGAGATATTTATTTTTAGCTTCTAAAGCTTTAATAAACTTCACATAAGTAGTGGTTTCATTTCCGCTAATTGAATGTGCTTCATCCACAATCACTAAATCAACTTTACCGAGCAAATCTGCATTATTGGCAATACTTCCTATTCCACAAAATGTGATTTGAGAAATATCTTTTTTGCCAAGACCAGCAGAATAAATACTCGATGGTGCTGTTGACCAAAGTCTCTCAAGCTCGTTATAGTCTTGTTCAACTAATTCTTTGACATGAGTAACTACAACAATTCTAAGACGAGGGAATTCAAATACAAGTTGCTTTATTAACCCTGAAATAATTAAGGCTTTACCTGTATTATGATGCACAAAAAAGAATTCATCTAAATATAAATGATTACCATCTAATTCAAACCCATAAAAGTCATCCTCAGGTAATTCTTCATATTTAAACCCAGTTACTAATGGGTCTTTATTCATTTTTCGTTTTGTTAAACAATCCCTATTTTTTATAACAGGTATTTTATCAACATCACCTGAGATACAAACACGCCAATACTGCGCTTTAAAGTTATTCTGACAACCTTTTGTGCATTCAGATATTGTTGCCCATAAACCTAAACTTCTGGAAATAAATACCACATCTTCAGATAACTGTCGTGATTTGCTGATAAAGTCAAAACTAGTACCTTTGGCTATATGACCATCTGAATCCAATAAACCAGCCAATACTTCCAATCTGGTTTCAATAGAGCCAAATTTAAAAATATCTGGGACAAATTTATCTTTGTGAATTCTACCCCATAGACCGTTATCCTCAAGTAATTTTGTAAATTTGTTTTTATTATATTGCAAACCATTTTTAACTCTTGCAACACGATACATTTTTGATTGATTATTGATTCTTTTTAAAATAGATATTTTAAGGTCACCAATCAAGTCAATATAATCTGTAAAACGATTAACAATTTCAACATCCATACTTGTTAATATTGGTGTTGACATCATTGAGCCATCACCAAGCATCAAACCAGCAATCCAAGCATCAATTGTTGGTTTTTCTATTTCTGGAAACATAACTATCTCAGATTTATATAATTTTACCCTATCTTTAAAGTTATTGGCTTTTTTAACAAAATCATTAAAAGTTAAATTAATAACTGTTCCCTTTGCATAATTGTCAAATTTAGTTGTTTTTAAACTAAGAATATGGTCTTTATTAACAACAAAAGTATCATGACCTTTATTAGGAATAATTTTTACCATTTCTTGTCTACCACGAGCTAATGAAAGCACTTTTCTAGGAGTGGAATCATCGCCCATAAGTAAATCACCGACAACAATATCTTGAACTTTTTTAATTGAGCCATCAAACATGAGTATTCCATGATTAATCGCATGACATCCCGTTGGAGCTGCAATAACAGGATTACCTTTACCTGCACGAATAAAGGCAAGCGTTTCATCAATAGCTCTTTGTTGATAACACCGTAGTTTTACTTGTGACATTTTCTACCTCTATGATAATTGTCGCATTGACCATTTTTCACATCCAATTAATGCGTTTTCTTTGGGTATATCACAATTAAATCGCTCACAATTCCAAGCACCATGTACTTCTTTACTTGGAAAACTGTATTCACAGCTACGACAATTCACATCGACATTATCAACATCACTCATGTGACAAAGAAATACGAAATCACAATATTTACATTCAAACTTCTCTGCACTTTCATGCATTCTTTGTGGAGGGAGTGTGGCATAAATTATTTCTTCTGCTCTGTCTAAATGGATACCAGCAACATAATTCTCACGCTCAATAATTTCAACATAGATATCGGAATCATCTTTATTAATAGCCATATAAAGTGAAAAATTAAGTTTTAGTTTATCCATCCCAATTTGCATTTGGGTATAATGCACGGGTTTGGATTTAGCCACACCTTCTTTGACGAGTTTTTTAAATGTCTTAGACGAATTAGTTTTAAACTCAAGCAAACAAGGCTCATATAAATTAGGAAGGTTAAGCGCAATACCATCACTTGAACCACCAAAATGCCCATTAGTATGGCTAAAATTAAATTGTTTACCTGTTTCTGGGTCAAACTGTCTAATCTCAACACCAATGCATTCCAGCATTGCGATAAATACGGCTTCACTTAAATGACCTGTATTGAATAATCTCAGCATTCTACCTGAGAATTTTTCAGGTTTAATCCAATGATATGAATACCATAGTTTTCGGTCACAAGGATCACCAATTAACGATGCTCCTAAATGTGACCTAACGGGTTTTAAATCTGATGCACGATAGGCATCAGACATTAACGGCAACCATTTGGCTAATGACTCACGATATTTAGTACCTTGGTCAGCATACATCGCATCTTCAATTTGTTGTTTAATGCTATCTGCAACAAACTGTAATGAGTGCTTATAAGTCATCTTGTTTGCCAATTGTTTTTGGTACGCAATACGCACGAAGACGTGAAGTCATTGTGAAATTTTGTTTGATATCATCAATGATTAGATTCTTTACTTGTTCACAAGTAACTTTGTTTGTAAACTCATAACCACCTTGTGATAATCCGTTTGCATTGCCTAAAATTAAAATTAAAATAAATGTATTCATCTCTCTCTCCAGATAAGGTTAAGGGTGGTCGGTTAGTAACCACCCCTATTAGGTTATTTAAGCTGCGTTAAGCCATGCTGGTGCGTCTTCATCATGAGCATCAATAGCTTCACTTGTATTTGATACAGGTGGTCTTGGTGGCTTTGCTGGAGCTGTTTTTGGTGCTACATTTGGTGCAGTAGGTCTTGCTGCTGGAATAGCACTCACAGGGGATGGAATATTTCCCGTTAATGATGCAATAAACGCAACACCTTCAGGTGAATTCAATGTTTGTTGTTGTGATACCAATGGCTCATCTTCACCACGAACTTCAGTTAACACAGAATAAAAACCTTTAATGTTCACATTTACACTTGGACGTAATTCACCTGTTGTGCGGTCAGCATATGAATTGAATGCATGGTCAGCACGAACTTTAAACGGTCTATTGTGGACTTCAATCACACCAGACTTAGGGTAAATGCCAATCGCAAGGAATAATGCTTTTAATTGTGATTTACCGATATCTACAGCCCGTTGATTAGGATTACGAAGTGAATAATACACTTTTGTTGTTGCGCCTTTATATTCACCTTCAAGCACAGTTAATTCTAAATGTTGAACCAAATGTGTTTCTTCTGACTTACCTGCTGAAGGCTTGACTTCTGACCCTGTGATTGCAACAGTCACAACACCTTTAGGAAAACGTAATTGCGCTTCACCTGACGCTTCAACTGCATCCCATTGCCCAGCCATTTCTTGATAAAAATTCATTTTTGTAACTCCGTGTGGTTAGTTATGTGCTGGTTTTAGGCGAGACCAGCAACTCATGTAATAATGTATTATCGGTAGTTTTTACATTTCTGTCAACGCTGGTGAGTTGGAAATGTCATATTGCCAACAATAATATTATTTTCATAATACTCTTTCTCACGTTTACGTTTGAGTCGTGAATCCCAATGTTCTAGGTAAGGTTGGATTCTTTCTTCATCTACCCAAACATTACAGATAATGTTATCAGGGGCTGGTATAGCACCGCTATACACAGCCATTTCAACTTGTTTCTCGGTCACATTAAGTCGTGACATGATATCTTGAACTGTAATCATTTTGAAAAATAATCACTGCCTTTAGCATCAAAGATGGCTTGAGCAATACAATTCCAACCATCATTTTTTGTGATTGTAATATCACGCTCAAGACCAAAACGATTCTTTGAACGAAATCTTGCGTTCTGTACCACACCTAGTGTGACACCTTGTTCTCTATCAATATCCGCAGTATTCATACCACTACCCATACCCACAGGTGTTTTGGAGGTATAAAGCATTCCAAAAATATCGCACCATTGTGTCACAAGTTCACGAGAACCAAATGATTTTGATGATTTGGGTGAGTGCAATAATGCATCAGTAAAATGAAATTCTGTTGCGCTAATCGTATCGCGCTCTAGGTTAGTAAATACATGGCAAGAACAGCAAATGTTGATTCCGTTATCAGCAAAGAAATCAAGCCATTTTAAAGTGTCTTGCCAGATAGTATTGGATACATTATATGCATTACCATAGCCATTATGCGCTGATAACATAGTGAGTTTTG
>Ga0208090_1000178_pt1 | contig 12116 bp, 15 predicted proteins | sample LakMenEpi20Jul12_FD_150718 | JGI IMG/M metagenome (GOLD analysis project Ga0208090, IMG submission 150718) | Freshwater microbial communities from Lake Mendota, WI - 20JUL2012 deep hole epilimnion (SPAdes) | ecosystem: Environmental > Aquatic > Freshwater > Lake > Epilimnion/Euphotic zone ...
GCTGGGCTTGTTTCCACTCGCATCTTCGTCCTCAAAGCCCTCGCTGTCGCCGCCCTGGGAATTCTTGTTCTCCACAACCGCCTTCTTCTGATTGGGACCAGGCATCTCGTCCTGGCCAGGGGTCTGCATGAAAGAGGAATCGGCGCCCATGGTTCCCTCAAATGAATCCACGCGTGCTAAGAGTCCAAATAGAGTAGGGTCAATCAGATATAAGCCGGCAACCACCAGAACAAGTGATAAGGCAATTATTCCCACCGAACGAGAATTAAGGGACGCCATTATGCTTCTGAATTAGTGGTAGGCAATATTTTGGGCGATAAGTTTGTTTAGAAATCTTCTTCGTCTTCCTCTTCCTCCTCCCAATCGGTGTCCTCGCCATAGACGGCGCAATATTCCTGGGTTAGGCGCTCGGCTTGGAATAAGGCCCGGGCAGCCTTTTCCCTCGACCTCATTACTTTCTTTTTATCAAGTTGCTGCCGGGTCGGACCAATCCCAATAACCTCGCCTTCTTCTTCTGCGCCCATCGGAATTTCTTCATTTAGGGCCGCCTCTTTATTCTGTTGCATATGCTCGTCGTCGGGGAAATCTAAACTCAGCTTCTCGTCTTCCACTTGTGCCACAATGGCACAAGCGAACAAGAAGGAATCTTTGGAAATAACAAGCTTCTTCGCCTGCCATTCCACAGAGCCTTCAAATGTGGCAGGAATATCCGCTGTCGGAATGTCATACCGTATCTTCCCATTGAGAAACTCTTCCGTTAGAGGCTTGGAAAACCATCCTTGTGTTGCATGAATTAGATGCTTTACACGTTCATTTGTGTCAATACAGTCGGAAAACTCCTTGACAAATACGCCACTCTCTCTTCTTACACAAAGCCGGAAGCCATCGGTAATATCGCAGGTGTATATTCTTGCTTTTGCATCGTAAGCCGGCTTCGTAAATTTCATTTCGCCTCTGGCCTTTGCGGGTAATTATTAATGGAAATTTATACTCGGAGCTCAGAGGCGGAATGTCTTCGCAGATGATTGAACAATTATTAGATAAAGCTATTCAGGTTTTACAGAATGATAATTTAAAGAAGAAGATTGAATTACACCTTTTACAGCCATTCATGCAACACGCAATAGAGTTAGTGTTTCCATATGTAATTATCATATGTGCAGTCTTTGGAGTCTTGATAATTGTTACAACAAGTATTTTGTGTATTCTCGTCTTTAAAATAACCGGCGGCGGGGCTGTTAGTGCTGCTGCTACCGCGGCGGCTTCGGCAACTTAGGCCTCAAGGCAAAGGCCTCAAGGTAAAAACCGCGGCAACTATGAAGGCCTAACGAGAAATATTCTTAATAGAGATGGCGTCGGGCGGAGCAGAGCTAAAAACACAAGACTTGGCCGGCATGATTCGTAGCTGGATACACTTTGATAATCTGGCGGCAACATTCAATCGCCAATCACAACAAGCCCGGAGTGCCAGGGCCAGATGGGAAGAGCAGGTTCTTGGATATCTGAGAACAAATAGTTTGACCAATGCAATTATCCAAATTGCTGGGGGCCGCCTTACGGTTGTGGAAGAGAAGCACGCCCAGCCTCTGACTCTTCAGCGGATGGAGGCACTTTTACATGAGTATTTTTCCAAGCGGCCGGCTGGAAGCACCGATGAAACCGCCGATATTATGGCCTTTATCAAAGCAAATCGTGGGTCTACAGTGGAAACCCGACTGAAAAAAAGTTGAAACGGTCGGCGTCGTATTAGAAAGTATCAAGTTTTGGATGCCTCGTTATTACAAGTCCGACAACGCCGACTTTCAGCTGTGGTTGAGCCAGCCTGTATGGGTAGGCAACGATCAAGCTGAACGTGCTACGGTTATACCGTATATCTTGGGCGCCCTCTCCCGGTTTATGAAGGCCCATGGATATACGATGGATTCCGACTGGAACGCTGGGAATGGCTATAATCTTGCCAAATGGATGTATGACATTCATGTGCAAGAATACGCGCGCATGAATGTAAATGGCCATGTGAAGATTCCCGATATAGTCCATCGCAACACGAACGAAGACAGGGACGAGTTCTATCATATGATAAGCTGTGAGCGCCTTGAGGCGTTTATGGAAGGTATCCAGGAAATGGAGGATTTTGATATGGATAGTCGCCCAGGACAGCGAATCTTTAACGGCCTACAAGATTTCCTGTACCGATTTGTTGATCTAGAATCCAGCAAGCAAGGACGCTTGATTGCTGAAATGTGGGATGATTATGCATCGGACTCTGACCATGAATTCGGCGACAGGAAGAGGGACGTATATTTGCTTGATACGAAGAAGGGGTATCATGGTTAGCGGAGCATCATTGTTAGCGGAGCATCATTGTTAGCGGAGCGGCGGCTTCTAAGAGTTCCAGCCCTTTGAGTTAAAGGGAAGTAGTCCCATATTATCGGCCTCCGCCTTGAACTGTAATACTTTTTTATCATAGGCCAGTGCATCCGGTGACAAGGGAGCACCCGCCGCTGCCGCAACTACGTCAGACTTGCTCTGCGGCGGCTTCTTTCCAACACATGTCACACCGAAGCGCATTTCGGGATTGTCGAAATAGCCGCCGTTCATTCCAGGGCGACCGCATGCCATGCGCTGCTCTTCGGGGCCGCTCTGTAGTTTTTGGTATGTCTCGTCGGATGTGGGATAGACGGCGAGCTGTCCTTTGACCCAACCGTAGTTGCACCAATCAGCGCCCTTTGACCACGCCTCTTTCACTTGCTCGTATGTGGCCAGCTCGGCACCGAGAGCCTTACAGAGAGGCTCCGCATCGTAATACGTGTATTTGTTGGACGATACATTGAACACCTCGGGCTTTCCGCCGGGCAGAATCTTTTCCATAACGGCCTGCGCATTAGGGTCACTTCCATCAGCAGAGCCCGGGGCTTTCCCATGAGGGCCTTTATCAGCGCCAGAATCAGCATCAGAAGGCGCAGGAGGAGGCGGTGTCTTAGGTCCGAAATAACCCGTCACAACTTCATTGGCATTATTCCATGCATCCAGCAATTCTTTCTTATACACCATCATTATCCCAAGGAATACTAAGACAACCACGACGAATATCATTATACTCACAACAGACATCCCTGTTGTTGATGAAATAGTGTTTCCCGCATTGCTCGCCGCCCCCATCATCGTATTCTTTGCAGAATTCGTAGAATTGCCTAACCAGTTTCTCCAAGAGGAAGAGGCAGGCGCGTTGGGCGTGGCTGCGTTCAACGGGAGCAGGCTATTCAATAATTTTGAATTCGTCCTATTGGAGTTCATCTCTATAAGTTGGAAACAAAGTCTTGTCTTGCTTTATTAGATATGGCCAACAACAGTCCACCCTTCTTTGGAAACAACTATGGCGTTCCGCCTTCACCACCTGCCAGTAATTTAAGAAGTCAATACAAGAAAGAAATAGACTGACTAAGTCAAAAAGTAACCACTCGTTTACCCGACGGAAAAGAAGCACAAGTGTATACACACAGCAATATGCTTCAGCTGGAAGAGCTATACGATATAATAAAAGAGAGAACTGCATTATACGAATTAAGAACAAGAATCAAAAATATTCTTAAAGAGCACACCGAAATTTCTGATGCCATAACACGACAATATGGTATTGGATTTCTTAAACCAGGTAAGGCACCTAACTCGCGTAATATGAGAAAGACACGGAAGTAAATATCAAATGGCGAGAATTATCAATTCTCAGATTTGATACATCGTAACCCTTTTACACATCACCCCCAACCGTGCGATTTCCACCACGCTCGTTGATGAACTTGCGCTGCTTGGGCGTCGTGCAGACGCAGCCACCGTCGCAGCTGAAGGACGCACCACAGCACTCGGGCTTGCACTGGTTATTCTTGAACATGAAGAGGCTGTCAGGGCCAAGCTCCACCTCAGGACCACGCAGAGGCTCGTTCGGGGAAGTGTAGCGCCACTCGCTCACACCATTGCCCGTCTCCAGCTTTACGCCGTCAAACTGTCCCATCGGCACATAAGAAGACTTGGCACCAGCGGGAGAGCCGGAATAATTGCGGAAACCCTCCTTCTTCGCCATCTGCGAGGCAAAACCCGCCGTCTCCTTCTTCGCCATATGACTGACGAAACCCTCGCCCGTCGCCGTGAATACCGGGGAAGCGAAGGACATCATCAGAACATTGGCAATAATGAGCAAACATAACGCACTTATTAAAAACGTTGTGCGGCGCATTTTCTATTAGGAGCCAATTAATTGTTCAAAACGGATTGTGTAAAAGGATAAGTCTCGTGGATTCGGGCGGCACCGACTTCCGTGAAATCTCGGACGAGCATGCGACCGTGTTTCACTGAGTTCGGTTGCAGAGGATAACCCACCATAAACGTTCCAGATTCTGTGACGAGTTGATAACCTTCTCCCTCTCTCGCTTTACGCGAGACAGCTGGATGATTCCATTGTTTCTTAATGGGCATGTAATACCAGACCGATTCATTCGGACCGCTTTGCGGTATATCGGAGGAAGTGTCCTTGTATATTCCAATCACACGCGTCAGACCTTTTTCATCACCTATCATATCTCCTATGCGAACTTGGTGAATTGGTATTTTTGTCCCCAGAGTATCTTTATAGACATACGTCCCTTTTCCAAACAATCCTCGGCCCGCCGCCTGGCGTAATGGTTTCACGTCGGCATCTTTTCCATTCAGGAGTTTGTAAATCAGAGTTTCCCATGCAAAGTCTACTTCCTCATGCTCTCCAGGCAACTCTTCCCAGTCGCGTATGATGAATGCATCTTCTCCTTCGCCGCTCTTCACTTCCCATGTGCGGCTCGTCGTATTCAGACAATACAAGAAATCTGGCATGCCAGCAGCACCAAGAGGCAGCGCCTCATAATGCTTTTCTGCAGGTAGCCACTCTCCATCGCATAAGACAAGATGCGTCTTGCTTATAATGACACCTCGTATAGACACACATTCTGCAGACGGGTCACATTCCACCTTTAACACACCCTCTACTACAGAAATCTTGTCGCCCAGAACATCGCCAGATTCTATCTCACTCACTTTCTTCCAACCGTCGCCACACTTCACGAGAGTATTCGGCCCAACACAGAAGGATTCTCCCATTCCGCTGATATTTGCGGCATATACGGTGGTGGATAAGATGCCAATCATCGTCAAGATAACGGGAATCACTGGCCACATGACGAAGTATAAGAAGACGACAAGCACACAGAGAATCGCCAGAATGGCGATAATTACCTGTATGACAAATCCAATACTATTTTGTATTGCTTTATACATGGACATTCCCGCAAATACGGAAGCAGTGGCAATTCCAAAAACACGGTCCATTGCACTGAATAGTTTGAAAAATATCCGCCCAGCCTGATACAGTATTACGCTGAATTTATCCCATAAGTTGCCGAATATAGAAAGCAAGGGCGCCATTAAGGAAGACGCCATGTTGCGCAGATAGTTCATGGAATTGTTAATGGGTTTCGTCGCCTCCATTTGTTGAGAAAACAGTGCCATCACAGGCTGTAAGAAAATGGAGATAGAGGAATCAATGATTCGCCCAATACAAAAGCTGAAATTATCGCTGGAAAAATCCGACGGGTCTATGGTGGGGTCGTTTTTATCTGGCACCATATGCGCCATTGCCATGACAAGAGGGTCGCAACGTCGTGCGTCCCAATTTGCCCGGATTTCTTCCAATTGTATGGTTGCATACGAATATGCGAATATTCCTATGAATACCAATGTGACTGCAAGAAGCGGAAGAGCTTCAAGCATCTCTGATGGAAGCCTAGATAGAAAGGGTATTCATGGAAGCCGCATACGGAAGCTCCAAGTCGGGCGAATGAACTTCCACATAATCACGAAACATTGTTCCGCGCTCCGTTTGTATAGATGCCGACGGGGTGACAACAAGAGAATAAAATATCTCGGGCTTCTCCAGCTTCACCACAGGGACAATGGAAGAAACACGCCGCCACTTGTTTGTCTCATTGCACCATACCGCCGTCGCCGGTGCAAAACGCTCCCCATAATACTCACACACCTCATAACATTCCTTTTTCACAATCCCAATCACTCGCCCTGTAGATAGTTGTGCGCCTAGAGGAACGCAAGATATAGGAACCGGGAATTGATTATTCTTTAAAGGTATCATTGTATCAGCAGAGCAGGCCATTGCAGAAGAGGAACAGCTGGGTTCCTCAGGAGTAGACTCCTTGCCATTCAACATTTTTAACGCTAGGTCCATGGCTGCCGCATCACCGCTTTCGGTTTCGTCATAGTCCCTGAACACATAGTCGCCAATTGGGAAAGAGTTTGTCGACGTATTCAAACAAATGAGAGGGCGACTGACGCCGCCAGACCAATCTTCGGCCGGCTGTGCATCAGGATGCTCGGAGCATTTTATCCACTTTCCTTCGTATAAAACATAGTGGTTCGTGCTTACGGTTATTCCTTTGCTTCCTTTGCCTTTTGTAAAAGGAAGATACACCATCGCCTGTCCATCTGCATTGAATTGGAAGGTGGAAGTAACTCGTTCCCCGCCCATGAACTCGTCTCCAATCTTCACATGGCGAATGGCTATTTCCCCTTTTCCTTTGATTTTCACAGGCGTGTCGGGGTCAAAACAGAATGTGTCCAAGAATTTGAACAAGAACGTATTGCCGAAATTCTGGGTCGCCTTTATTCCTGCCATGCCCATAAACATAACAGAATACATCGTGCCAAATACACGACCCATTAAAAACTTCAGACGAATGGCCGACATTTGTATTCTCTGAAATAGAACTTGTAGGCGACCCGAGAATTCTCCGAATACCTTTGTCACGGAGCCGACGATTGTGGCGAATATCATGCGTATGGAGTTAATACTTGCCAACATCGTCAGGAGAATATTTACGAAGTCTTTCAAGTATGTGTAAAAGGGTCCTATGGCCGATTTGGCACGCTCGTCGAAGCCGTGTTTCAGACAGAACTCCATGTTTTCCGTCGCATCATGGCCGTAAAAACCTGCCATAATCATCACGTCAGGGCGACATCGGTATTTGTCCCAATTTTTTGTAATCTTATCCACGTCAGCCAACTTGGAAAATCCCACCAAGATACCTATAAAAATAAGTGTCGTGAGGAGAAAGCCAAGCATCTCTGCTCTTCTTATCTTGTTATTGAAACTAACTCAGCACATAATGCGTGCGTATCCAATCCCTATCGGACGCAAATATTTGCGATGCCTTCGGGCTTGTGAGCGTAGTCAGTTTCGCAACGGCGTCGAGTTTCCTGTATAGATTGAGAGAGCCGAGCTGCTTAATCGCCACGGCAATTGCACGTCTTCTTACCTGCTCGGGATTTTTGTAGCTATAACCGAAGCGGCTGAGCTCTCCCTTCTTGAGCGGGCCGATTGTAGGAGCACCAGGTGCAAGCGTACCGGGCTTACCCATATCTTTTACACACGATGCCTTAACGCGAACTAGTTTTCTGGTTCCGTTCTTTTTATTTACTACGCGTGTATAGGCGTGTCTCATGATTTTACCAGTGGGGCAGTTTCCCTTTTGCTTCTTATGTTTCTTGGCTGTAGACTTGACACATGACCCTTTTACACGAATGCCATCTTTACGCACATACCCCTTTCTTCTCGTATAACCAGGCCTACATTTATTGTGTTTCAGCTGCATCTGCGTTCAGCCTTCTGTTAGATATATTTATTTTGCTTTTGCTGGTCTGCTGGTCTGCTGGTCTGCTGGGCATAATTGCTTCTTGTGGGGTTGTATTTAAAACTCTTGAAAAGTTGCCGCTTTCAAATATCTTTTCACACCAATAACGCAATTGCGTGGTTACATCTGGATTCCAGGGCTTTAATACATTTTCTAGATTGGTAATATAGATTCTAAACTCATCGTCAGAATTGACAGGCGTTTGTAATGATGCGATATAATATTTCGTCTGATTGGAAACATTTCTTAACTGGGTATTTATTGTGTTGAGTGCGGAAGGGCTCTGTGTAAGAAGGGATAGTTTGTTTACTAGGCTTATTTTGTAGTCGTTCATGCCTCTTACACCATCGGTAATCCTCTTTTGAATGTGGGCCGGGATTTCTTCTCCTGCTGTCTTATCATCGTCCATTCTGTAATAGAAACATAGTAATTACAATCAATGCTACCGCAAGTATAAGGAGCCATGTTTTTGACTGAAGACCGATGGTCTTTCTGCGAAAAAATAGAATAGCCAGTATGAATAGGATAAACAGATATAATATTCTGGAATCGTTGCGGCGCTTTTTTCTTAGGACTCCGCGAAAACCTTCCTTTTTCTTATCTTTTTCTATTTTGCTCACATCAACGTCATATGTGGAATCCACTGCACTCTGTGCTTGTAAAAGGGTAGTGGCTTTCATAATGGATTCGGGCGAATTCGGGTCTTTATACGCGGCAGTTGTTCCTCCTGCCGAGCTGATTATAGGTATATTGGCATTAAATGAAGGGGTCGGAGGAAGCGTGGATGCTGCTGCTGCTGATGCGGACATCCTATCTAAAATTACTTCGTCTAATTAAATCAGAACATGTCCAACCGTCGTCGCCCAAATCTACCCGAAGAGCCACCGGCAATCCCTTTGGAGCCTGAAGAGGCGGCGGCGCGAACTGTCTTTATCAACGACAATATTCGTGTTATTCGTCAGCTAAAATTGCAAGGGAAGGCCGCAGACGAGATTGAGAAGGAGGTTCCCGTGTTTGCGAGAGATTACCCTACACTGTATAAAATGGTGTTAAAGATAAATCTGGAATCGGAAAAGGAATCTGCTCCTCTGAGGACAATGATTGCCATGATGGACAGAATGGGCAAGGGTCAGATGACGCAGGACCAGGCGTCTGGTGTTGTTGGGCAGCGCCTCTATGATACGTATATTAAGCCGAATATTGATGAGTCTGGTCCTCCTGGGCCCTCTGGTCCTCCTGGGACACGTTAGACCTTATTCATATAATCCTGAGAATGGATAAAACATACTCCTAGAATTATTGTCTGGATAACACTTACTACTGCCACAGGATTGGGGAATCCACCATATCTTCCTCCAGGAACCCAAAAAGTATTGATATGTATCCAAAAGAGCATAATGAATCCTATAATGCTTACTATTTCAATAATAGTCATTGTCTATTATTGCAATAGTTTAAATTCACTGCATGATATAGAATGAAATTTCCTGGATTTATGAAATCGTTTTTGAAGATGGTTATTCCTAAAGGTTGGGGACCAAGAATGTCAAAATATGCACAGCAATACAATTTACCCTCTAGGAAACTTACGAGGAAACTTACAAGGAAACTTACAAGAAGAAAACTGGCATTGCGGCGCTCTACAAAACGCTCCAAGGTCTAAAACCCGAACCGTTTACACCAAGCCTTGCTTTGACAGATATTTTTAAAAATATGCTCGTATATCTCAGGTAGTTCATTTTTCATATGAAGTGTTTCTTGTATAGAATTGATTTGTAACGATTCTTGCCAAGAAATCTGCTCTTTCATCAGGCGTTGAACGGGCTCTGGCCACGGGTTTTTGAAGAGCTGTGTAAGAGGTGATTGTGTATGTTTGACCTGCGCTTGTTGTAAGTGGCGAATGAATTCGGCGGCGGGGGCTGGACCGTGATAACCCTTGCCTATGAAATACCTCTCGGAATTACAAGGACGACTAGTTGCCGGCTTGTAAATGGTGAAGCTGTCAAATAGCAAGGCGCTGCCAAGAATAAGGTCCTGGGTCGCACTACCGTAAATATCAAAGAGTTTGATAATCATTGTTCCTCCTTGCTTCAAGGTATTCAGGCCGATTGTGAAAGAGGATAATAGTAGAGGGAAGGCCATTTTTTCCTGGTTCGTATAATCCACGCTGAAGTCGAAACCGCCATCTGCAGTGAATAAATGGGCGCCCTTTGCTGTTTGACTAAACCATGATTGATTGGTCGGCTTTAGAATATCTCCCGTATCGTCTGCGCCGTATTCTAAACGAACTTGTGGGTATTTCTTGAGGAAATGCGTGGAGCGTCGCCAGCCAGGAATATTGGACTTGGTCGGCTTCAGCGTCATGGCATACACCCCTTTTACAGGGATTTTCTGTTTTACTAGATGCTCTATGGTGGCCTGGACGAATCCGCCAGGGCCCTCGCAAATATGGGCGGAAATGAACGGCTGGCTACTCGAAGTGTGTTTCAAGGCTTTGAAGTCTTTCCAGAATTCGGAATGCTCCAGCATTTCAATCATTTTGAAATAGGAGCGGCTTAGCGGCTGTACTCTGACGAGGCTGGGGAAAGAGCCGTCGTCTCCTGAAAACACCGCTTCATACGGATTCATGATTTTCTTTCGCAGGTCCCATTCATCCGCGTTTTCAACATTTGCGATACTGTTCTTACAAGCAATGACGGCAGGATGCTCCATTTCTTTCCACCCCTCTTGAATAAAAAACGGCTCCTGTTTCTGTATGTCAGTTATGTCTATCGTGACGAATTGATTATCCTCCCAGGGGACATAGGTCCGCTGCATTATTAGTTATATTCACCCTTCGTTTAGGGCGGGGTGCGGCATATTGTGTAAAAGGAAAGGTAAATACCACAATGAAAAATCATTCTGGTATATAACGAAGGTATTGGATAAGCCTAGCTATTTACTCATCCACCAACTCCACAAACTCAATGTCGGGCTCATCCTCCAAATTCACAGTGGAACTGGGGAGAGTTAGATTCATCTTCAGTCGTGCCGCCGAGCACATGTCGTCCTGGGCTTGTCTGTATTCCTCCTCCACTTCCTCCTCGGTAGGCGCAGGGGCCTCTCCTTGTAAAGGCTTGGAAGGTGGCAGGCCCTTTTGCAGGCGCATAACGGCCACCTCGTCCAATAGAATATCGCTGAATGCCGTTCCACCGCGAATCGGCTGGCCGGCCATCACATTCGCCGATACGCCAGTCACAGGGTCAATTTCGCCGAACACCGCTGCCTTCAGCAGAATACGCTCCGTCTCCTCAAAGCTCGCCTTGGCAAGAGGACCGATGTCCAGCTTGTTAATACCGTAGCGGTCTACGGACATCAGGCGGCCTGCACGAGTCATCACGTCCACCAAGAGGCCCAGATGCCTATAGTTAATCTGGCCTTCCTCGAACAGCGTCGTGATTTCCGTGTAGAGGGTCTGGCGCGTGGCCTCAATACCGAGCTGGGAATAAATATCGTGCACGTGGGTGCTTGTTACACGAGACGCGTCCACTGCAGGGTGGTTCATAACCTCCAGGAAATTGCTTCCATCCGTGTCCAGGATATACTCCTCGGCAATCTCATACTTGCCATCGGCCCTATTATATGCAAGACGCTCTGAGCCCTTGCGGAACGTGGCCGCCTTGATGCCAGGCACGCCGCGGATAATCACGGAGTTCAGCAGCTTATTCTGGAACTTCTTGTATACCGTCAGCGCATCCAGGGAAGAGGGGTTCGTCTTCTCCTCCGCCTCCGCCGCCTTTGAAATGCGAATACGCATGACGAGCTTCTGGCTGTTGAAGTCCGAGTATATTAGATTAATATCGTCCTCAAAGCGGCGACGAAGCACGAACAAGATATCATCCATGGTAATGTTCTTGTCGAACATGTTCTGGCGATTGAACTCCAGGCGCAGCACATACTTGCTCCATGTCTCCTCTACCGCCTCCGCCGCCTCAAACATCCTATAGAACGCCAGCAACTCCCTATCCTCCTTTAACACAGTTGCCGAGTCCTTGGGGTCGTAATAAATGGCTGTCTTGATGGTCATATCACGGAGAAGAGTTAGCTCCAGCTCCTGTGCAACCTCGCGTGCTTTCGCCTTGGAATTGGAATACTCCTTCTTCAGAGGAATTGTTAGGGAAATCGCCTTCGGATTCTGCGTAACCTTCAGCAACTCCTCCAGACGAGGGACGCCTCGGGTCACGTTGGACTTGCTAGCTACTCCTGCAAGATGGAAAGTGTTGAGTGTGTTATGGACCATAATAGCGTCATCAACCATGAAAGAATCGTTTCCGGGGACCGTGAAGTCATAGACATATTCCTTGGGGTCATCTAGATACACCAAGGAATATGTCTATGACTTCACGG
>Ga0208090_1000180_pt1 | contig 12028 bp, 8 predicted proteins | sample LakMenEpi20Jul12_FD_150718 | JGI IMG/M metagenome (GOLD analysis project Ga0208090, IMG submission 150718) | Freshwater microbial communities from Lake Mendota, WI - 20JUL2012 deep hole epilimnion (SPAdes) | ecosystem: Environmental > Aquatic > Freshwater > Lake > Epilimnion/Euphotic zone ...
CTGGTCCGTATCCAGTCGTGACAGGATTACTTCCAGAGAACATCCCAGTGCTCAACGAGTAGTTGGTTCCTTGATTAGTCCAAACTCCCCAACCACCTGATGTTGCTCCACCAATTACGGTTAGGTCGTAAAAACTAACCGAGTAACCGTAGATAGCGGTATTGCTTGCCGCCGATGCATCCCAATCAAGGTCAACACTGCCATCTGCGTTTGCAACAGCAGTCAAGTTTGTAACTGGATTCAGGTAAGCAGCAGTGGGGGCAGGAATATCGTTTGGTACAAAAGAAACAGTTGGACTGTATGCTATTCCAGAAGCGTTGGTTACTTTTAGGCGATAGTAATAAGTAGTTGAGCCAGTCAAATCAGAAACAGTCGTAGAAACACTCGTATCTGATGTTCCAGTCAAGTTTCCAGCAACTGGCACATCAACTATAGTTCCAGAGAAGTCTGATGTAGTGCTGTACTGGAATACTGCCGTAGCGCTAAAACCGTTTGGATTAACTGTTCCAGTCAGTGTCACAGGACCATCGTCCACGACAACTGTCGGTGCTTCTGAGGAAATGGTTGGCGCTGTTGCTGAAAGAGTGTCAAAGTCAAATACAGCAGACTCTGTTGTTCCAGTTTCATTGGTTGCAACAATCTTTGCATAGTAGGTTTCGCTTGGGTCAAGCCCAGTAATCTCTGCATCAATAGCTAATTCATTTGAACCAGTGAAAGTTCCCATTGATACCGAACTTGAAGTGCCAAAATCTGGATCAGTTGAATAGACCAGTGTCGCAGTAGTCGAGAACCCCTTGGGGTTTACTGTTGAAGCAACAGTCGCAGATGTCTGGCCAATACCGCTTACAACTGGAGCACCAAGAACTGGGGCATTATTTCCTTCTGCTGAAAGCACATAGCTAATACGGAATGATGTCGAAGCGCCAACGCCAAGTGTTGGAACATTCAGGGCAACGTATATCCCGGCGTCGGCATACATTTCTCCAACATTGCCAAGATATGTTCCGCTAGTCGCAAGTGTGTTTCCAGCGTTCCAAATATCAGCAGGGTCTGGTGAAGAAAATCCACCAGTTTGTCTGGCCACACGAGCACGAGCATCAAATGACTGAAGTGCAATGAATGCATTATTCCCCCATCTTGCTGTTGCCTGTGCTTCGGTTCCTTGTCCAGTTACACCGTTGCAAGACTGGAACATTGATGTACTCACGGTTCCACCAGCACAAGTCATAGAGCCAGAGCCAGTTGCGTTGTCCGGGTCAAAGCCACGACCAAAATACACATCACTAATTGCAGAGCCAGTCGTGTTGGTGAGGGTCACATCAGTGTGAAGCGCCTGGCCAGCTGTCGGAACGCAGTACCTCTGCGAAACACTTACGCCGTTGTAGGGGTCGGTACTGTTCCAAGAAACACACTGCGAGGAGCCAGAGTCTTGAATGTCAGAAACTGCACCTGCGATAAGTGTTTGAAAGTGGTCGTTTTTACCAATGCTCCCAGCAACCTTCATTTGCCATCCTTCAAACGGTGAGCCTGGACAGAAGTAGTCTCCGTCGTCCGTTGTTTCACCCCAGCCGTCCATTTCACGGTCAACTCTGAATCCGAGGCAGTTTGTTGGGTTTGCATGGAAACCCGAAGGAACGCTCGTTGAGCCAAAGGCTCCGTTTGCTCGTACGCCAACTTCAGCAAACTCGCCCTGCAGGAATGCCTGGTCCCCAGAAATCTTCGTATTTGTTGTAAATGTTGCTTGGGCTGGACTGGAAACTGGGACAAAAGATCCTATCAAAAATAATGGAACAAAAATCCATGCTGCTTTGCGCGTAAAAGCATATTTCAATCGATTAATCATACTCATTTGCCCTCCGCAAATAATAGTAATGACTGGATAATAAATATTTTGATTAATCTATACCAAGAAGCCAAGAATTAAAAGAATTTTTCTTTCCTGTTTCCATATAAGAAGTTAAATCACTAAGTTCTTTTAGCGCTCTAGTTTCAGCTTGTGCCTGTGATGGTTTGCTTCCGCTTTCTGAAAAAACACCATACTTTTTGAACCAATTAACCAACACATTAAAAGCTATATTAACATCTGCCCCTTGTTTCCAAGTATTTTCTCCACTAATATTCCATGGGTTAAACAAAAATCCTACGCCCCTAACATTCCAAGGTTTATCTATTTTTTTCATAATCGACACTTGAGGTATATACGGAAGTTGAATGTTTGTAAGTTGTTTTTCTAAATAATTAGAAGGCAAACTAAATTTAGATTTCATCATCCATACTTGGTTAGCGGGTATCCTAGCCCAATCAGCTAAATATGATGCCGCATTTTTTCTATCTGCCACATCATAATTGCCGCTAAAAGCCGGCGTGTTGATATTAATCAATGATAGAGCCGAAGCTTGAGAAGCTTTTGAAGGACTAGATGCTTTGCCTTTAATGTCTTTTATAATATTTTCATCTTTTATAAAAGCTTCCCATGCATACTTTTTATTATTTTTTGTAAGGTCTGCTTCTCCAGTCACAGTGTACGGAACTGACCAAAGCATCGACGTACCAAGCCACCCATTTTTTGGGTCAAAACTATTGGTGTCTTCTGGTTTACATCTTATTTGCAAAAAACCTAAATGCTCAGAACCATTTGCCACACCTATACCTATTTTATTTTCACCTAAGTTTCCTTCTCTAGAAGCTAAGGCCGTAAAGACAGCCGCCAAACCAAAAGAAAAGTTTCCGACTAATGGATGAATCATCATTTCAAAAAATTCATCGTAAGTTAAAAAATCACCTGGATCAGATGAACCATTATATGGTTTAGCTACTTTAAATATTTTAGGGGAAAGACCATCTAAATTTTTCAGGCTAGGAAGCACTGTGAATTTACCGCTAGTTACTGTTGCTTGTCTGCCAAAAGCACCACCTCCTGTTTGAAATGGTGTTGAACTTTTGCGTGCAGGAGCATCAAAATCTATATTAGAATTGATACTTTCATTGATAATATTTGGTTTTACCGAAAGATTAGTTAAGGCTGGCGTTGAACTTACTTTTTTTGTTGCGCTAACTATGTTTGGATTAACTTTATTTAAAACTTGTTTAATAGTTGAAGCTTTTTTGAGATCTTCCATTTTACTTATAACCAAGGGGGTAGCAAGAGCTACTATGTAATATGTTATATGCCATTGATCATCAGGCAGGCTCTCTCTTGACCAACCATACTGTAACATGTTATTGGCCATCCAATCAATAGCTTTTTTGTTACTAAAAATATCTTGATGCAAATCTACAGATATACCCCAGCCATGGTTTGACATCCCAGGGGTTGCACCAGGTGGGTCTCCAACTTTAGAATAATTCTGTTTTTTATACCACCATTTTCCACTATCATTAGGGTACAAAGAATTTGGCCACCAATACTTTATGTAATCATTACCAACAAAACTCCCACCATATGCAGAAGAATATCGGCTGACACCATCTTCAAGTACAGGGTTAGCCGCCACTGTCGGGAACTCATGGTTGTTAATAAATAGTTTTCCGTTACGCCTCCATTCAGGTTTATCAGCAAAATACGCTGGGTATCTTCTATCGTATTTTCTAGACCATGCAGTTGGTGAATACTTTTGTTTAAAGTTTTTTACTGCGTTATTTAAATCTCTAAAAGCTGAAGTGACTCTTAGTTTATATTTTGTTGCGGCATACAGGTCGTCTGCCATTATTTTGAAAGATGTTGCAGCTGTTCCGAGACAGTTTAAAACTTTCTCCAAGACCAAAGCTTTGAAGGGTTGGGCTAAAGTGGGAAGCTACTCCATTTTCATTAGGTATGTATAGGCCAGAACTCTTATCGTAATGAGTCCATGTTTCAAATGGGTCTCTACTTAGTTGTCTTATAGGCCAATCATCTTTTGTTTTTAAACTCATTGTGATTTATACACTCCCCTTGCACCATCCAAACTAAAGCCTATCGGTGTTATAAATTTAGCTGAAGCTTTTCTTTCTTTAACATTTGTTTTTTCTGATTCAGGGCCAGAGTATCTAACATAATTTCTTGTAGCATCAATATTTAGATAGTCTGACGGAACAAAAATTTTACCTAAAGGATATGTCCTTCTTAAAGTTTTATTCCAAACCATTCCATACCACCAGTTGCCATTTATAATAAATGTATTTGGATTATCGAAGATTGCAGCCTGAGCAATGTTTAAGGTCGCAGAAGCTATTTGGAACCACTCTAAACCATTCCACATATATATTTTATCTGTATCAGTTTCATATATTGTTTCAGAAAATCCTGGTGCCACAGGTCTCGCCGTAGACAAACACTTGTATGTAACATTATATTCTTGTGTTTGCGATTCCGACAAAGAAACTCTGAATTCAAAAGAGTCACCATTCCTCCAAATTAATTTGTTCCTCAAAGATAAACCAGGACCATGATCCGTCACCCTATTCTCACACGGTGCTTGCCTGTATCTATCGACTGCTAACTCAGGAATAGATTTCATTCCACCATACATAGAAAAGAAACATACCGCCAAAGACTCTGTTTCTCCAGTGCACTTAGGTGCGTCCCTCTCTAAACCTATTTTTCCGATATTCTTTACCACTCCCGCATTATCTAATATATTAAATTCTAAAATCCAAGAAGTGTGTGAAGCTATTTGAGATATAATTAAATCTTGTTTTAATGATTTAAACTTTGTCTCAGCGAACTCAGCACCGCGTGCCCATAGACCGTCGTTAGATTGAAGCGTTGTTTCGTTCTTCACTGGATCATTGATAACTATTACGCTATCAGTAGGTGGTTGAACTGTTTCATTTGGTGGAGTTACCTCTGGGCTTCCAGGGATTACTGGAGCTGGCTTTGGCGGCGTGACTCCTGGAGTTGGATTTGGGTTTACTGGTTTAGGTTTTGTCGGCTTAGGTTTTGGAGCCGGCGTTGGAGAAGGTGCTGGAGCCACTGGAGCTACTGGCGTATTTGGATCAGGTATAGTTGTGAACGTTATGCTATCCCACTTACCTGCGTTACCAGACCAAGATTTGCCGGCAGAAGACTTAAGAACATGAGCCCCAATAAAAACACTTATATCTGTGTTATAAGGCAAAACATTTTTAGGCGTAATAGTTATACTGTTATAGTCCAAGAAAGAAACTTCAGAACTAAATATATCTATTTTAGCTAAAGCTTTAGTAGTATTTTTTTTGTAGAAGAAAATAGACCCGCTATTTCTTACCATAGACAAATCAAAATTTAATGTTAACTTAACATCTATGTTAACTTTTTGATTATCATTTTCAGGAGTTATTGAAGTCACCGAATATGATAAAAATTTTGGTTCAGGAACTATTGGTCTCAAGGGGACAGTTGTTGCGGGAGGTGCAACTCCATCTCTTTGATCTGGGATGGTTATCTTAGGCATAGGGACTGTTGTGACCGGCACCGTTGTAACAACCGTACTAGACGGTGACCCGTTTGCTGGCGGCGTAGTAGTGGATGGCGTAACCACTGTTGTAGTTGTAACCCCATTCGCAACAATTGTAGTCGTAGTTGATTCGCCATCTGGAGCAACTGTCGTAGAAGTGCTAGGTATATATGGTGGTAACATCGGTATTTTTGGCGGGAAAACAGTAGTCGTAGTAGTTGTAGAGCCGTTAGGGTTAGTGGTAACAGTTGTCGTCGATTGAGGCGTAGTCGTAGTGCTGGTAGTTGGACTCTGCGGCGGCCTTGGAGCACCAATACCAGCTGCTCCAGCTCCAGGTCTTGCGCCCGGTGCAGCTGGGATATATGTTGTTACAGTTGTCGGAGACGATGGCAACGAAGTAGTAGTCGTCCCAATTTGTATTGTAGTTGGAGTCGTTGAAGAACTAGGTGGCACGTTAATAGGAGCAGTCGGGATGCCGTTTATCAAACCGTCTACAATGCTAATGTAATTAGGCGGATGTATTCCATCGCCAGGAGCGTTAAAATCTCCAACAAATATAAATCCATATTTTTTACAAAGCATCTCTAGCTTGAGATTAAAATATGTTCCGGGATACTTATCGTTCAATTGTTTAGATATTCCCATAACATAAACTAAAGCAACTAGTTTTCTATCTGTAAAAACTTTTATTTGATCAAACTGTGTTTTTGCTTGATTTAAAGCACTAGCTACATCGCTGGCTTTTTTTATGTTATTTGATGCACCAGTAGATAGCCATAATATCCTGTTGTTTAACTGCTTATCTTTCTGATCTATGTATTTAAGAACGTTATTTATTCTCCTTGAGACTTCGTACATGTTATCCCCGACCTTATGATGATACCCATCCCAAACGCAAAACTGGCTGTATAAACCACTCGACTTAGGAAAATAAGTTTCATTCTGACAAGCAGAAGGGTCGTTAAGAAAAACGTTTGGCACAACTTGTGAAGTTTCCACTCCTGGATTCAAAGAATCATATCTATCAGATAATCCTACTGCAATACTGTCACCAATTATAATTGGTACCTTATTGGTTATCGTTGTTACATTTGATGGGGTGATTGTTGTTGTTGGGGACAGACCATCTCTTTGATCTGGATAAACTATTTTAGGAGCAACAGTTGTAGTAGTAGACTTTGGCGCGACAGTTGTTGTCGTTGACTTCTTGGGTACAGTTGTTGTTGTAGTTGCCTTAGGCATTGTTGTGCTAGTTGTGGGTTTTGCCGGGATAGTGGTTGTTGGCGCAGAAGGTACAGTTGTTGTTACTGGGATATCTTTTCTAATATTTGGATTTCTTAATATTTCATCTATTTTTTGTCTTTCCTTGATAACGTTAGACTGTAAATACCCACCAATATCTCCAATCTCATTGCCGATAAGTGGGAACCAAGATGGAACGCTAAAAGCAGGCAACCCCCTAATAACTTGATTGATTTCTTCTTTTTGCAAAATACTTTCTGTTCCAAGAATAAACATTATATTAAATGGCGAAATGGTTGTAACTGAAAGTTTTACTGGATAAACTTTGTTATCCAGCCTAGTAACACGAGCCCAATGATTTGTTGGCTTGTTATCTGGAGTTGGCATTCCTGAAGGCCATTTCTCAACTTTTTTAAATGCGTCAACAATATTTTTAGTTCCACTCAATGCCGCATTAAAAGGGAAAGTAGAGCCTGGCTTAATTGAATAATAAGAATTATTAAATGTAAACTCTCTAGTCAAAAGTTTGTTATACACATAATCTAGGTCATTTAAAATTACAACTTTTCCGTTTTGCATTACATCTGCTAAAGCAGCAGGTGCTTGTTTTAAATTGTATTTATATAATGAATCTTTTTGATGCACGGTTAAGGTAGATGTATTTAATATTCTTCCGTTAAGCTTATCCAACAATAAAACAAAATTTTTTTCTACATAATTTTTATATTCAGGTAAATAGTATATTGTAGAATTATACGGTGCATTACCTGGTTCATATTTGTCTATGCCCAAAGGATTGTCTGATACATTCCCATTGGAAGTTGTATACGAGACTATTTCCGTGTAGTTCACTGCACTAACGTTTTGTATTTTTTCTACTGCCGTATTTCCTGGAGTACTCTCGTGAGAAACTATAGAATTTTTTAAGTTTTCTGAGTATAATACGTTTTTATTTTTGTTTAAAATTTCTTTTCTTAAACCCCATATGTAATTAAAAAGTCTGATTACGTTACTAGCTGTTGGTTGTTCTCCAACGCTATCTTCTTTAGCAATTGTTTTTTTTGTAACGACTGCTGGACCCTTTATTCCAATATAGCTTAAAGTATTGGCAATACTCGCTGCATAGCCAGAAAGAGTGGTGGTGTTAACTACCAATACCGTTGGACCATTAATTGTAGGAATAATATTATTATCCCAAGGAGAAGACCCAATTGGTTTAACGGGTGTAACAGTAGTCGTTTTTGTTGTTGAATCTGGCACAATCGCCCAACGGCCTGTATCTCCAGTTTTACCACTAATTATTGTGGGAGTTTCAGCTGTTTTACCAGTCACTGGATCAATGCCAGTTATTGCATTGCCGCCGCCTTTATCTACTCTATCTGGAACCCATACTTGTTTTTGCCCTGGACCAGGAGCACCTTTTGGCGTTGGAGTAGGCTTAAAGCCATCTATCTCCTGCATAGATCTATCTCTGTATTTGCTAGGCTTGCTACCTGCGGCATAATAAACTAATATATTTTGAAAATCTGGATCAGTTGTAGGCACGTCACTACACCAGCTCCAGCCATAGCTCGCGCCATTTGTTTTAATAAAATTAATTACTTTATCATTATTATTTGTTATCCTAATACAAAGACCAGTTCCAAAAATACTAAATCCAGGCATCGGGTTATACGATGTTATGGTTGTTGGATACCACTTCACACCTGCATAGGTCCTTCCGTTTTTTACCTCTGGAATACTAGAAGCTCTAGATACATTAGTTGGGGTCTTGCTATTTTTTGTTTTAAACTCTTGCTCTTGAAGAGCTAAAGTTTTATATATAGTTGTATATTGTATTGTTATGCCCTGTTTTTTTGCAGCGGCAGCCATGTCTTGCAGCGTCCACGCCGGAGTGAAAGGGAGCTTAATAGATGGCTTATAAAAATATTTTTCTGGCAGAGCCCCATTAAAAGCTCCATAACTTTTTGTGCCAGAAGTATAAAGATATTTTAATAATTCACCAAAATATAAAACCCTTGGTTTTCCGAGCCGCAACCCATGCGGCATATGACCCTGATTCAGTCGTTGAAGGTATAGGTAAGTTGATAAAATTATCTGGAAGCCTGGCAGATCCACCAGGCAGATTATACTCAAGAGCGTTCTTTGGCAAACTAGCTATATTGACCTTTGTTACGCCCATAGAAAATAAACCTTAATTTAATAGTTTAGATATACTAATAGTAACTAAGAGAAGCTTATGCTATCTAAAATTCTTACGAACCCAATCAGGATACGTATCGTCTACCTCATAGTATTTTAGCGGGAACCTATCAAATGGATCCATACCCTCACTTATTCTACGAAGTATCTCTTTATCATCTTTAAATTCTTCTAAATTGTATTCAGTATGAGCAAAAGATTCTATCTTATTTTTTATGTTTTCAATGTCTGTGAAAAAAGAAAAATGCCAGCCAGCGTCAGGTATCGTATACCAGGTTCCAGCTCTCAACTCTTGGCAAGATTGAGCCTCTAAATCTTTAAATCTAGCAGCAATTGGTCTGGCCCCCTGATTGCAGTGTTCCGGAACTTGCCAGTTATAATTCCAAAAATATTGTTTAACATCTAATCTAGCCGGGGTTTCAACTAACTTTAATTGATTAATAATATTTGAGCTAATTATTTCATCCGCGTCAGAAATGATTACAATATCATCTGCTTCCGCCTTATCTAGGCCAAAGCGAATAGCGTTGCGTTGGTAATGCTCTCTTTCCCAAGGTGACTGAACGGTAGAAAGATCTGGAGAATTGAAATGTATTTTAATTCTAATTATTTTATCTTCCCATTTTTTAGCCCAATCAGGCAATTGGTCAAGATAAAATGGTTTTTCTTTTCCAGTAAATGTTTCGGATGCTTCAACTATAACAAAGTGATCAACAATATCACCAAGCTCTTCAAATCTTACGCGCAGCATCTCTTCTTCGTTAAAGAAGGTAAAGCAATCAAATATTTTCATATACGTAAACATCTTTATCAGTAAATAGTGAATATCTTTTTATTTCTTTTTCGATCTGCGAATCTGCGATAAATTCAGACTCAAGATTAGATGCCCACTTACCCGGGTTTACCGCCAAAATAAAACCACCTGGCTTTAAAACTCTTTTAATTTCTTGAGCTACTTGATCATAATTGTTGTTAAATATTTCTGGGTCATAATTAATTGAAATAAATAAATCAACACAATCATCAGAAAATAACATCGGATTTAAACCAGCTGGCCAATAGTAATTATTCTCGCTATTTTCCAATGCAGCCTCAAGTGCACTCCACAGTCTCATAGCACCAATGCCGTGTTCTGCGGTGTAGAGAGTCTCGGACAAATCCAAGCCTTCTTGATAGCAAACAGTAAAAGAGTTATTTTTAAAAATGTCTCTTATTATATGTGCTACATGATTCCAGTTCATTTACTTGACAGGCTTAACTGCGTCCACCTTAAGCCAACCCCATTCATCTCCACGTTTAACATCTAATATTTCAAAACCCATTCTCTCAAAATCATCTTGGAGCATTCTATGAGTTAAGCCCACAAAATGAAAATCAAAAGGATTCAGTTGTTCAGCAAAAAAGATCTGTTGCATTCTTCTATCGCCATCAAGGGAGTCCATTTCAAGTATCTGATTGCAGGCCAACAAGAAGTCTGGAACTTCAATTCTAATCATCCCACCAGGCTTAACTATTCTGCACCATTCGGCCAGAACAGCTTGATATTCTTTCCACGGAAAGTGTTCAAGACACTCTGAGTTATAAACTATGTCTGCAAAATTGTCTGGAAGATTAATCTTGCGAGCATCGCAGACTACATCGACTGGAACATAGGTTTTGTTAGCGTGATCGTACAACGGCGTTGGATCTATATCAATATGAATCCAGTCTGGACCAAGATATGTTCTAGTGCCAATTACAACTTTTGTGCCCGCACCCTTAGGTATTGTCTCTAGTCTCATTTAAATTATTCTTCCTCTATATAAGTGTTGCCAACGTGGAACTTTTATTAAATCTACTTCTCTACCCAAAGCTGATACATAGACTGTCTCAGGGTTATCATTTATCCCTCTAAGCTCTGGTTGTTGCTGATACCATTCTTCCAAGTATATCGCATTCCAGTCTTCAAATCTAGTTACATTTGGACTATGGTAGGTGACATGGGGCCCAACATAATACTTATTCCATTTATTAACCCAATTAATCACACCTTGATTAATTCTTTCTTGTGCTTCAGGATTACGCGTACTTGTTGCATCATGAGCAACTAAAACTGTTGGGTCAGCTACTATTCTCCAGCCACCTAATCTTATTCTTGTCTGAAAATCAACTTCTTCTTGATGACCAATTTCTGTATCAAATCCACCAATCTCTTTATATCTTTGACGATTTAAAATCCAACAAAAACCAACACCCCATAATATTTCTAAATATCTTGGACGTTGCATAGGATACGCCCCTCCATTCGGAAACGCCATTGCAACTTCGTGGTTACCTTCAAGATAGGAGGCTAATTTTAGATCCCATCCTGGAGTCATAATATAGGCGTCATTATCTATATAGCCTACGTTATTAGTTTCTGCCCACTCAAGAATATGATTAACAGCACCAGTATATCTTACGTTTTTAGTTAATTGTTTAATAACAACTCTTGGATCTTCCGCAGCGTGTTTTTGGGCGACCTTTATTGTTTCTGGATCTTCTGAGGCGTTCTCTAACACTAAGAGTCTCCAATCACAATGAGTGTTCTGCCTAAAAGCAGTTATAGACCTATCTAATTTGTCCGGATTATTATAGCTAGATACTCCAAAATCAATTCTCACGGCTTTGTCCACCACTGCTTATTTTCGTGCAAAACAAAACCAATGCTTTGCAATAGTGGAAACCACTCTGTTTCATATTTATTATTTACAGCCAAGTGCATGGGTATAGAGTTTCCGTGTTCAATATCTCCAATCGCAAATGCATTTTGTGCAATAAACACGCCGCCTTTCTTAAGGGTGTCATAAACAGCTTTTGCCCATTCTTCAACATTAACGACGTGTTCAAAAAAATCTAGCGCAACAACTGCATCGAACAATCTATCGCCTAGTTTAGGCTCAAAAGTATTTGTGAATAATGTGTTGATAACAAGCTTTTCTTCAAGGCTAAATCTGTACTGTGCGAAGTTAGCTGTTTTGCCACCTTCCAAATCATGGTAAGTTGCCTCTAAACCCTCTTGGGCTAATCTTATACTTAAAGAGCCTATCCCGTCACCTAATGAAAGAACCTTGTTTTTGCCCGAATGTCTCAATCCAAGAGCTATACCTTCGCACATCCCTGAATAGTTAAAACCTTGATCCAGATGATAA
>Ga0208090_1000181_pt1 | contig 12005 bp, 9 predicted proteins | sample LakMenEpi20Jul12_FD_150718 | JGI IMG/M metagenome (GOLD analysis project Ga0208090, IMG submission 150718) | Freshwater microbial communities from Lake Mendota, WI - 20JUL2012 deep hole epilimnion (SPAdes) | ecosystem: Environmental > Aquatic > Freshwater > Lake > Epilimnion/Euphotic zone ...
CGTCGAGTGGCGGACTTTGGCGACCCATGGGTAGACCTTCGAGCCGGGGAGCTCACCGCCTTCGCCGGGCTTGGCGCCTTGCGAGATCTTGATTTGGATTTCGTCGGCGTTGACTAGGTATTCGCTGGTGACGCCGAAGCGGCCGGAGGCGACCTGCTTGATGGCCGAGCGTTTGCTGTCGCCGTTGGGCAGGGGCTTGAAGCGTTCCGGATCTTCACCACCTTCGCCGGTGTTGGATTTGCCGCCGATGCGGTTCATCGCGATCGCGAGTGTTTCGTGAGCTTCCTGCGAAATCGAGCCGTAGGACATCGCGCCGGTTTTGAAGCGCCTGGTGATCATTTCGATCGGTTCGACTTCTTCGATCGGCACCGACTTGCGCTTGTTTTTGAACTTCATCAGGCCGCGCAGCGTCGAGAGGTTTTCGCTCTGGTTGTCGATCTTGGCGGCGTATTGCTTGAAGACCTCGTAGCTGCCGGTGCGCACCGCCTTTTGAAGGAGGTGAATCGTTTCCGGATTGAAGAGGTGGTATTCGCCGTCCTTGCGCCATTGGTACATGCCGCCGGACTCGAGCGCGCGGTCTTCGGTCTCGATATGGCGATCGGGGAATGCATGGCGGTGGCGGATGAGGCACTCCTCGGCGATTTGCTCGATGTCGGATCCCTCGCAACGGCTTGAGGCGCCGGTGAAGTACTTGTTCACCAGCTCGGTATTGAGGCCGATCGTTTCGAAAATTTGCGCGCCGCGATACGAGGCAACCGTCGAGATGCCCATCTTGGCCATCGTCTTGACCACGCCCTTGATCGAGCCTTTGAGGAAGTTGTAGACCGCCTTGTCGAAGTCGATGTCCATCATCTCGTCCTTGATCATCTGGTGGATCGAGTCGAAGGCCATGTAGGGGTTGATCGCGTCGGCGCCGAAGCCGATGAGCGTCGAGAAGTGGTGGACCTCGCGGGCTTCGCCGGTTTCGAGTACGATGGAAACTTTCGTGCGGGTGCCCGAGCGGACCAAGTGGTGGTGGAGTCCGCCCATGACCAGCAGTGTGGGCATCGCGGCGTGGGTCGCGTTGATGTTGCGGTCGGAAACGATGAGGATGTTGAATCCGTCGGCGATTGCTTTGTCGGCCGCGGCACAGAGTTCTTCGAAGCCTTTTTCAAGACCCGCGCCGTCATCGTTGGCGACAAAAAGCGCGTCGAGTGTGGTGGCCTTGAATCCGCTGAGCGAAACTTCGCGGAGTTGCGCGAGTTGCTTGTTGTCGATGAGCGGATTGTCGAGGCGGATCAGGCGGCACGAGTGCGGACCGGGATCGAGCAGGTTGCCTTCCGAGCCGATGAAAGTCTCGGTCGCGGTGACGAGTTCTTCGCGGATGCAATCGAGCGCCGGGTTGGTGACCTGGGCGAAGATCTGCTTGAAGTACTGGTAGAGATGTTTCGGTTTGTCCGAAAGCACGGCGAGGGGCGTGTCGTTGCCCATCGATGCGATCGGTTGCACACCGCTGGTGGCGGTGGGCCCGAGCAGCATGCGGAGATCCTCGTAGGTGTAACCGAAGGCGAGTTGACGCTCGAGCACGCGATCACTCTCGACGGTTTTCGGCGCTTTCGGTGCGGGGAGGTCTTTGAGGGAAACGCGGTTTTCAGCGAGCCACTTTTTGTAGGGCTTGGCCGAGTAGACGCGTTTTTTCACTTCTTCGTCCGGCACGATGCGGCCTTCGTCCATGTCGACGAGGAACATGCGGCCGGGTTGGAGTCGGCCTTTTTGCACGACGGTGAGCGGGTCGAGATCGGGGATCACGCCGACTTCCGAGGCCATGATGACGAGGTCGTCTTGCGTGACATAGTAACGACTTGGGCGCAGACCATTGCGGTCGAGCACGGCGCCGATTTGGCGACCATCGGAGAAGGTGATCGAGGCCGGGCCGTCCCATGGCTCCATCATGCAGGCGTGGAATTCGTAGAAGGCCTTCTTGTCCTCATCCATCATCGTGTGACGCTCCCAAGGTTCGGGGATCATCATCATCATCGCGTGGACCAGATCATAGCCGCCGAAGTGCATGAACTCGAGGGCGTTGTCGAAGCGTGCCGAGTCGGATCCGTCTTCGACGATGACCGGGAAGATGCGCGAGATTTCGCCGTCGAAAAGGTCGCTCTGGCAGAGTGCCTGACGAGCCTTCATGAAGTTGGCGTTGCCCATGACCGTGTTGATTTCGCCGTTGTGAGCGATGAAGCGGTTTGGGTGGGCGCGCGACCAACTTGGGAAAGTGTTGGTCGAGAAACGGGTGTGCATCAGCGCGAGGGCCGACTCGAAATCCGGATCGTGGAGATCGGGGAAATACTCAGAGAGTTGGCAGGGCGTGAGCATGCCCTTGTAGACCATCGTGCGGGCCGAGAGGTTGGTGACATAGTGGTAGTCACCGCCTGGGAACGAGTTCGACTTGTTGCCGTGAACATCGCTGAACTTGTTCGGCATTTCGTTGTTGCGAATCCATGTCGCGACGCGTTTGCGGATCACATAGAGTTTGCGTTCGAAGTCGATGGCGCTGGTGATGTCCGCGCTTTTCTCGATGAAGACCTGCTTGATGAGCGGTTCGTAGCGGCCGGAGGTTTTGCCGAGGATCTCGCTGCGGACGGGCACCGTGCGCCAGCCGAGGAGTTTCTGGCCTTCCTCGTGGATGACGTGTTCGAACACCTGCATGGCGGCTTCGCGCTCGCTGGGTTCGGGGGAAATAAAAACAAGGCCCGAGCCGTAGGAACCTTCGGGTGGAAGCTCGATGCCTTTTTTGGCCATTTCCTTGCGCAGGAATTTGTCGGGCATCTGGACGAAAATGCCGGCGCCGTCACCGGTGGCTGGGTCCGATCCACTAGCTCCGCGGTGGTCCATCTGCGCGTTCATCGTGAGCGTCTTGACGATGATGTCATGCGAGCGCTTGCCTTTGAGGTGGGCGATGAATCCGACGCCGCAGCCATCCTTCTCCTGTGAGGGGTGCCAAAGTCCTTGTGGTTGGGGCCAGCCAAGCGGGGATTTCTGCGGGACGGACATGGGTCGTGGAGTCTTGAGGTGTGGGATTGAGGCTAGGTGCTTGATTTTACCGGTTTGAGCGGCCGTTTTTGCCTGTGGATCAAGCGTTTGGCATGCCATTTGGGCGACAAACGGCGTGTTGGTGCAAGACTAGGGGCGAAACGGGCGGAAATCTGTTATTGCAAGGGGGTCTTGTCAAGACTGTGCGCGGCCGATTGTTTGGCAAAATGAAATTCCCTGATCGCGTGGACTTGGGGTGAGGATTTAGCGGGGCGTGGGTGGTTTTCCGGAGGATTTTTTGCAGGATTGCTCGAGGGCCATGAAGGCGGATCCGGCGCCGTTTTCATCGATGAGAAAACGATCACTTTCGTCGCGCGGTTTCGCATGGGATTGGAGGAAATCGGCGAATGTTTGCAGCCGGCTGGTGTCTGTCCACTGGTTGCTGCAGTCGATCAAGTCGCTGAAATTCACATCGGCTGTCAGGTCGCGATGGCCGGGGTGGCGGTAAATTTCCGTGCCTTCGATCAGTTGTTGAAAATGGTAGCCACGAAGCGTGCCGAGTGGTCGGCGGTGGTAAATTTTTTCGGCGCGGTTGCCGTAATCGATCGTGAGCATGCGGCCCGCTTTCCACAGCGGCATCCACTCTGCGAGCCAGCGCTGGTAGGATTCGTGGACTTCGATCCACTGCCCGATGGGGTGGGGCTGGTGAAATGATGACGACGATGGCAAAGCGGAAATTTTTTCCAAGGACTCGATCGCGTCACGGCCGCTTGGGATTTTGACCATCAGTTCCTGCCAGCCATCGGCGGTGTTTTGAAATCGACGAACAGAAAAGGCATCGACGAGTTCGTTGGAGAAAATCACCGCGCGGCCGTGGCAGGCGGCGAGGGCCTCGGCGGGCGAGCGGTGCCAGCGGGCTTTGCTGCCAAGAGTTTCGCGTTGAATGCGGGTGAGCGGCTCGGAAGTTTCGACGAGGTGGAGTCGGGTTTTCCAGCGCAGCGACCACGGCAAATGTTTCAGGACGGCGGCGGCGAGGGCGCCGTTGCCGGGGCCGATTTCGATCAGATCGCGGCAGCCGGATTCGCGCATCGCCTTGGCTGCCCAGCGGGCAATCGCGCGGGCCGGCATCGAGGAGATGACAGGTGCCGTGGTGAAATCGCCGCGGCGACCGATGCCATGGATGCGCTTGGCATAATATCCATGATCCGGGTCGTGGAGGGCCCGGTGCATGAATTCCTCGAAGCGGATGGCGGTTTCCATGAAAAACAAACAGCCGCGGTCCCGAGGGAGCGCGGCTGTTGGTGAAATCGTTTATTGGTGGATCAAGCCTTGGCCGCGGTCCGCGCTTTGCGGATGATGCTGTTGACAGTCTCGGAGGGTTTGGCTCCGACCGAAAGCCATTTATCGGCGCTGGTGAGATCGATGGTGAAATTGGTGCCTTCCTTGAGCGGATCGTAGGTACCGATTTGTTCGATGTAGCGGCCATCGCGACGCTTGCGGCTGTCGACGGCTACGATTTTGTAATAAGGGCGGTCTTTGGTGCCCTTGCGGTTGAGGCGGAGAGATACGGCCATGGTCGGTTGCGGTTGCGGTTGCCCGGGAGCGGGCGGGCGCGGAGATTGGAGAGTCTGCGGGGGCTTGCCAAGCGGAATCTTGACGGAATGCGGAAATTTTTGTGGGGGCGGGGGCGAAATCAGCTGGTGGGGATGCCGGATTCCTGGGTTTCGGGCTTGGCAATGAGGGTCGAGACGCGTTGTTCGAGGAGCTGGAGGATGTGGGGGTCGTCGACTTTTCCGCCTTGGGCGGTGGTGATGTAGAGGGTGTCCATCGCGACGCCTTTTTCGGTGCAAATGCGGGCGTGGGCGGTGTTAAGACCGTAGTGGTTGATCGTGTGGAAGAGGTCGTGGAGGAGGCCGATGCGGTCGAGGGCTTGGATCTCGAGCGTGGTGCAGGCTGGGTGGAGTTCGTTGCTGAGGAATGCGAGAACGGGGACCGGGATGTCTTGATCGGTGCGGTCCTTGAGGAAATTTGCGCGGCGGCGCAGGTAGCGTTCGGGTTCGTATTGGGTTGAGGCGAGAATCGTCTCGAAGGTTTCGAGGATGCGCTTGCGTGTGGCGGCGGAGGTGAGCGCTTCGAAGTTGGTGGTGCAGACGCGGAAGATGTTCACGACGATGCCGTCGGTGCGCGTGAAGAGGTCGGCCGACAAAATGTTGATTTGTTCTGAAGCGAGGGCGCAGCAAATTTTTTCGAGCAGCAGTGGGCGGTCGCGGGTGGCGAGCACGAGTTCCGTGTAACCTTGCTCGGTGTGGTCGATCCACTTGATGCACGAGGCGATGGCCGATGAAGTTTCATCCTCGCGTTGGAGGAAATGGCGCACCGTGCGGATCTGCGTGACGATGTCGGATGCTTGGCGGAAGTGGAATGCGGACGCCGGCATGCGTTCGAAGTGACGGTTCACATCGGGCTGGTAGTCGTCGCGCATGAGGCCGCTCACTTCATTGCGCAGGGCAAGGCGGTCGGCATCGAGTTTGAGCGAATATTTTTCGCGTCCGTCCTCGAGGAAATTGCGCGTGGCGGTGTGAAGTTGCAGCATGAGGCTTTCCTTCCAGCCGGTCCATGCGTCGGGTGAGGTGCCGTTCGAGTCGGCGAAGGTGAAGAGGAAAAGCGCGTCGAGGTTCGATGGGGTTTTGACGATTGCGGCGAACTCGCCAATGACCTCCGGGTCGTCGAGATTGCGGGTGGTAGCGACGCGCCAGAAGGTCAGGTGGTTGTCGACCAGGAACATGATGAGCGTGCGTCGTGCGCCATGGATTTGCAGGCGGTTGCAGAGTCGCGATGCGAGCATGGCCGAGCCGTCGATGTGTTCGCGGACGTTTTCGGCGCGGCCGGTGTCGTGAAGGATGACGGCGAGGTAGAGCGCGTAGGGATCGGCGATTTCGTGAAAGAGGCGGCGATAGATTCGGCGACGCGGGTTGTCCTCGGCGATGAGTTGGTCGAGTTGTTCGACGCAACGCAGCGTGTGTTCGTCGGCGGTGTAGCGGTGGAAAAATTCGTGTTGGACGAGGCAGTCGAGCGCGCCGAATTCCGGCAGGTAGCGTCCGAGGAATCCGATGCGGTGCATGAGGCGCAGCACGCGTGCGACATCGCCTTTGCGTTCGAGGATCGCTTGGAATGTTTCACGGTTGGTTTTCGAGCAACGGAAGGCGCGGTCGATGTCGTCCCAATGTTGCGCGATGAGTCGGCGGATCTGCGGGCTGAGCTTGAGGTTGCGAAGTTGGCAATGCTGGAAGAGCCGCATGAGCCGGTGCGGGTCCTCGCGGAAAATTTCAGCATGGGCGGGGAAAAGGCGGCCATCGCGGGCGACGAAGCCATCGAACTCCTCGCGGCTTTTTTTGCGGAAGGTGAGGAACGAGCGGATGCCGGAATCTGCGCGCGAATCCTGTTCGAGTTGAAAGGCCTCCATCAGCGAGGTCGTGTGCTGATAGATGTGACGCGTGTGGCGGTAGTAATCCCGCATGAAGGCCTCGGTGCTGCGCAGGATGTTGCGTTGCGGGTAGTTGAAGGCGGTGGCGACGACCCCTTGGAGTTGGAGAGTAAGTTGGTCGGTGGCTTTGCCGCAGTGGTAGTGGAGTTCGTTGCGAACGCGGTGGATGAAGTCGTAGGCGGCTTCGAGTTCGCGGAATGCGGCGGCGGTGAGCAGCTTGCATTCGACGAGGTCCTCGAGACTGCTACTGCCGCGCTTCACGCGGGCGACCCATTGGATGCTTTGATAGTCGCGTAGCCCGCCGCAACTTTCCTTCACATTTGGTTCCTGCAGGAAAACGGTGTGCGAGTATTTTTCATGTCGGCTGCGCATGTCCTGGCGGCGCAGTTCGAAGAAGGCCGATTGGCCTTTGTCGATGCATTCCTTGGCGAAGCGCGTTTGAAAATTTTCGAACAACTCAGCGTCGCCACAGACGAGGCGCGCATCCATGAGCGAGGTTTTGTTTTCCTGATCGAGCCTTGCCTGCTCGATGCATTCGGAAATCGAGCGGCAGGCGTGGCCGACCTTGAAGCCCATGTCCCAGAGCAAGTAGAGAATGTCCTGCACGAGGTCCTGCAGCGCTTGCGGCAGTTTGTTGGACGCGCGCGGCAGCAGGAAAAGGATGTCGATGTCCGAGCGTGGGTTGAGCAGGCTGCGGCCATAGCCGCCGGTGGCGACGAGCGAGATCGGGAGCTTGCTGCTGCCCTTGAGCGAGTTGATCGAGGTCTTGAGAATCGCGCTGAGGATTGTGTCAATGAGGCTCGCGCGGTTGCGTGCGATTTCAAGGCCGCCCGCGCCGGAGCGATGACGCATGAGGATGCGTTCTTCCTCGATGTTGAGAAAGCGTTTGAAGAGCGCGATGCGTTCGGTGGCGGTGAGTTGACCTTCGACGGCAGGCTTGAGGGTTTCGCTCGCGTGCTTTTCGAGGGATTTGAGGTAATCGGACATCGGGATCTTGTGGCGGGTGGCGCGTGTTGGGAGATCAGGCCTTGCGTGCCATGGCTTCACCCATGCGGGCGTAGAGTTCGGTCTGGTTTGAGGAATGCTCGAGCAAGTCGGCATCGAGCTTCACTGCGCCGGGTTCGAAGATTGTGATGGTGGAGGATCCGCCGAAGGCGAAATAGCCTTTTTCCGCGCCTTTTTCCACTGCTGTGCCGGGCTTGAAGGTCTGGTGAATTTCGCCCACGCAGGTGGCGCCGATTTCCAAAAGCAGGACCGTGCCGAGGTCGGTGGTTTCGAGTTGGGTGATGCTGCGTTTGTTGGTCCAGAGGTAGGAAAGTTTTTCGCGCAGCGCGATCGGCGAGACGGAAAACAGTGGACCTTGGATCGTGTGGGTCGCCGATGGAATGCCAGTGCAGGGGAAATGGTAGCGGTGGTAGTCGACCGGGCAGAGTCGCGAAAGCACCAGCGCGCCATCGGCGAAACGCTTGGCGAGTTTTTCATCGCCCAAGAGTGTGGGCAGGTCGAATTTCTGACCCTTCACAAAAACGCTGTCGATTGATGAGGCGCGTTGAAAACCAAGATGGCGGCCATCGGCGGGGAACACGATGCGCGAAGGATCGGGCTCGATCGGGCGTGCGGCGGGCTTGAGCTTGCGGTAGAAAAATTCGTTGAAGCTCGCAAAGGACTCCGGCGGATCAGCGAACTCCGTGGCATCGACGCTGTAGCGTTTGATGAAAGGGTCGATGCGCGCGGCGGACTTTGGAGCATTCATGCGCCAGCCGTACCATGCGGAGAAAAACGGGCGTTTCACAAACGCGTGCAGGGCGATCGCGCCGAGCGGGCTACCATAGGTCCAGCGCAGGAATCCCTCGCCGTAGACTTGCTCGGTTTCGAGAGATTGCGTGCTGCGGTTGTAATATCGGATGGGGGCCACGCCGCTGTGTGTAAGGCCTCGCTGGCCAATCCGCAAGGATCGTGGCAGGGCATGAATAATGTGTTGGGAAATGCGGCCGAATCGCTGTAGTTTATCAACCTATGCCGAACGCGGGTGATCAACGAAACAGGCAAATCGTCTGGGCGGCTGGCATTTTGATCGGCCTTGGCTTGGTGGTATCCACGACTTTGCTCTTTGGTCGCAAGTTGCCAGGGCTGTGGGGCGAGTGGGCATCGATGCTGATCGGGGTGATGACGACGCCATTTCTGATGGAGGCCTCGTTTGTGTTGATCGGCATCTCGATCGTGGCCTTGGTGAATCATGTGGCGGCCCTGCGATCGGGTGATGAATGGGTGAGCCTTGAGAGCTTTGAAGCGGCAGAGAGCGACAAAGACAAATGAGCGAGTTGACCCACGACGCCGGCGATGTCGATGATGAGGCGCTGCGATCGGCGGTGGATGTCGTTAGGTTTGTGCGACTTGCGGGCAATGATGCCGAGGGTCTGGTGAGAATGATGAAGGAGTATCTCGACGAAACGCGCAGCATTTCGGCCATGTGGCCAAACTTGTTGCAGGCCGGCAAGGAGAGTGAAGTTTCCGAGCAACTTCACATGTGCAAGGGAGGTGCGGCGATCTTCGGGTTTGCGCGCGTCATGGCCTTGATCGCTGACCTTGAAAAGGGATCGCTCGATCCGGCATCCTATGATGCGCAGGCATTTGAGCGCGAGCTCGCCTTGGCCGAGCGCGCGATTGCGGCACTCGCGGGAGGGCGACTCACATGAAGCCAAGCGTGCAGTCGCCGGAGAAAGAGCTGCGCTTTACGAGGTCGGGTCAGGCGGTGATTTTTTGGCTGCTCGCTGCGATGCTTGCAGGCACGGCGGTGACGCTTGGGCTGACCTCGCTTTATCGTGACATCAACCCCGATGTGCCGCATCCGGCTTGGATGATTTTGCCGCTCGTGGCTGCCATTTTTTTACTGCGCCTGGCCGTGCGCATGACGCGCCACGCCTGCTTGATCCTGACGCCGATGGGTGTGGAAATTTTTCCGCTGTGGCGACCGGAGCAGGGGATGCGCTTGGTGCTTTGGCAGGAAATCGACGCGGTGGAATTCGATGATCGCATGACGCAGATGACGCTTCATTTCGATGCCGCGAAAACTTCCGGCGTGCATGTGTCGCTGCGGCCGATCCGTGCAAACCTGCGCGAGGCGCTGGCGAAAGCGGTAAGGGGAAGAGTGGAAGGGGAGATTGGGAGATTGGAGATTTGATATTGGGGGAAGAAGAGGGAGGGGGCTTTGGATTCTCGAAATATGCAAAGAAAATGGCGATTTTCTTTGCATATCGCCCTTAAAGTGATAAGAAAAACCAACTTTTCTTTATATGTCCTCCCTTCCGCCACTGCCTCTCACAAATCTTTCCGCTTTGGAGACGCGGGAGGTATGGTCGGCGTTGACCGAGGCGCACCGGCGTTTGGCGGAGCTGAAAGGTCTTTGTGAGTCGCTGCCAAATCAGGGGATTTTGCTCGATACTCTGGGCATTCAGGAGGCGAAGGATAGCTCGGAAATTGAAAACATCATCACGACGCACGACGAGTTGTATGCCTTTCAGGATGATTCCGGTGGGACCGCGGCTGCCAAGGAGGTTCGGCACTATGTTTCCGCTCTGCGCACGGGCTACGAAGCGGTGCGGGACTCCGGCTTGATCCGGCTGGAAACTCTGCTGGCCGTGCAGGCGGAGCTGGAGCAGAACCGAGCGGGTTTACGAAAACTGCCGGGCACTGTTTTGAAAAATGAAGCCACCGGGCAAACGATCTACGAGCCACCGCAGGACGCTGATGAGGTGGAGGCGCTGATGGCCAACTTAATTGACTTCATCCACGCCGACGATGGTCTCGATCCCTTGCTGCGGATGGCGATTACCCATCATCAGTTTGAGAGCATTCACCCGTTTTACGATGGCAACGGACGCACCGGGCGGATCTTGAATCTCCTGATGCTGCAGCGTGATGGTTTGCTTGATCTGCCCGTGCTTTACCTCAGCCGCTACATCACCACCACCAAGCCGGACTACTACCGCTTGCTGCAAACCGTGCGCGATGAAGACCGCTGGGCCGAGTGGTGCCTTTATCTGCTGCGCGGTGTGGCGGTGACATCCCAAAGCGCGATCCATTTGGTGAAGATTTTCCGCGACCTGATGCAGAAAACCAAGCACGACCTGAGGGATCGCCTGCCGAAGCTCTATAGTCAGGACTTGCTCAATAACCTTTTCCGTTACCCTTACACGAAGATCGAATTCATCGAGCGGGAGCTGGGCGTGTCCCGCCCCACCGCTACCAAATACCTGGAGCAACTCACGAGTGCCGGTCTGGTACGCAAGCAGAAGATGGGCAGATCGAACTTCTATATCAACGAGCCGCTTTATGCCCTGCTGAGCGGGGTCAGTTTGGAAGAACCTAGCAATAACCCCTAAGCGCAAAGCGATGATCGATCGCTGAAAATCATTGTCCGCGTGCGAGGTGCCGATGCATAAGAGGCGCATGCGTCCGCACTCGCGTCAGATTCTTGTGGTTGAAGAAACCTTTGGCCGCAATGGCTGGCACAGCGAACTGGTTGAGGGTCGCGATGTCTTGCGTGCGGGATTTGAGGCGCATCACACGCGAGTGGATCTCATTGCGCAGGCATTTCCCGAGCTCAATGCCTTGAGCATTGTGTCGGAGGTGCCGATGGAGATGGGTGCGGGTCATCTGCCATCGGTGCTTGAGTTGCTCGCGCGCGCCAACAAGCCGCTCACGCTCGGCGGATTCGAATATGACATCGATCGCGGCATGTTGGTTTTTCGCGTCACCAATCTTTTTGAAAGGGAGAGGTACGATTCGGACATCATCAGCTCGATGGTCCACTGCGCGATTGCCGAGCTGGATCGGATCGTGCCCTATGTCGCGATCGTGAGAAGCACAGCGGAGGATCTTCTGCCGGATCTCGACATCAAGCGCCTGTTGATGCGCGAGGATGTGATCCCGCCGGTGCCGGGTGATGAAGAAGAGGAGTATTGAACCCGAAAACAGAATTTGAAACCACGAAACACACGAAAATCCACGAAAGGCATGAGATTTCATGTCACGCTTGTTTCACCATTTTGGAAAAGCCATAAACTCCCCCAAGGACTTCTTATTTCGTGCTGTTTCGTGACCTTCGTGGTTCCTTCTTCGGAATCCGGGTTGAAACGGGGTGAGCCCGTTTGATAATCAGCCGCTGAACTTCTCCAACAATCCCAGCATGCGATCGCTTCGTTGTGCGACGATGTTGTTGACCGTTGGGTTTCGCAATATTGGGAGCGCTTCGCGGTCATGAATGGTTTCGAGGGTCTTGCGACAAAGCTCGCCGATTCGTTCTCGAACCATCGGCCAACCGAGTTTTGACTGGCCGCAGAGTTGTTTGAAATGCTCGGGTGAAACCTCTGTTAGCGACGAAGCACTGCCGATCTTCATCGAAAGCGCGCTTGAAAGCTCTGGCCATGCCATCGTGCACACTTGATCGTAGAGCGGTGCCATCCTGCGGGTTTTTTTCGCATAGAGAAACGAGTGGTTTTTTGCGTGT
>Ga0208090_1000182_pt1 | contig 11881 bp, 11 predicted proteins | sample LakMenEpi20Jul12_FD_150718 | JGI IMG/M metagenome (GOLD analysis project Ga0208090, IMG submission 150718) | Freshwater microbial communities from Lake Mendota, WI - 20JUL2012 deep hole epilimnion (SPAdes) | ecosystem: Environmental > Aquatic > Freshwater > Lake > Epilimnion/Euphotic zone ...
ATTGCACTTGGCGACAGCGTTGTTTTTTATAAAGTAGGCATGGAAATTTTCATGTGCGGTGACTACTTTGGCTTTATTGAATGGCTCAAACAACAGGGTAAAAAAGTCTTTGTAGATTTAAAATTTTTTGATGTGCCTGCCACCGTGGGTCGTGCAATTGCTGCCCTTAGCCATAAAGGCGTGGATTTAGCCACTATTCACGGCAATGATGCCATTATGGAAGCCGCGGCTGCAAACAAAGGGGATTTAAAAGTACTTGCCGTCACAGCGCTCACCAGTTTAGATCGTGGTGATCTAAACGACCTAGGATTTGATTGCGATGTACGTGACCTCGTTTTATCCCGGGCTAAAAGAGCACTAGCTATTGGCTGTGATGGTATTGTTTCGTCAGGACTTGAAGTGCAAATGTTGCGTGAAGCATTAGATCATAAACTACTCGTCATCACGCCAGGTGTTCGCCCTGTAGATAACCGCGAGGAAGACGATCAAAAACGCGTTGTCAGCGTTGAGAGCGCATTCCAAAATGGGGCTGATTACATTGTAGTGGGTCGCCCCATTCGTGATGCAAAAGATCCCAGAGCGATGGCGCAAACTATTCAATCCCAAATTGCTCAGCAATTTTTAGCGCACTAAATTCCATTTATGTTATTTGACCCTAATTTTACTTCATCGTTTTTCGTTGCGCTGCTCATGGGACTATTTAGCAGCTTACACTGCATTGGAATGTGTGGTTCGATTATCGGTTCACTGACCTTTAGTTTAAGCCCTGAAATTCGCCAAGATAAAAAACGTCTATTTCCTTTTATATTAAGCTATAACGCGGGACGCATTAGCAGTTACGCCATTGCAGGTGCAACGGTTGGGTTGATTGAAGTTCTCTTCTCACTCCCACTAGGACAAGCGCACGGACACCGACTTTTGCAAATTATTTCAGCACTCATTATGACAGGCGCTGGTCTATACATTGCTGGTTGGTTTCCGCGTTTTGCGTATGTTGAAAAACTAGGCCTACATTTCTGGAAACGTATTGAGCCATTTGGCCGAAAATTAATTCCAGTCAAAAATTGTAAACATGCGTATTTATTTGGGATGGTTTGGGGTTGGTTGCCTTGCGGCCTTGTGTATGCTGCGCTTGCACTCACTGCAGCAACCGGCAGCATTCTTCAAGGCGCACTTACAATGATAGCATTTGGATTAGGCACACTACCTGCTGTTATGGGTGTTGGCGTAATGATCAGCGTACTCACCCAACTTGCGGCGATGCGTCAATTCAAGCGAGTCGTGGGTATTATTATGATTACACTTGCCTTTTTTGCAGCATTCCCTTCACTTAATCCCATGGCTATCACTAATTTACATTCGATGCACCAATAGAAAGGCGATTTTTCGATATGAGTCATTTTTCAACGATTATTGGACATTCACCTGAATTAGAAGCGCTAATTCGTAGTGCAGAAATTGTCGCGGCAACTGATGTCACCGTTTTACTCAAAGGTGAGACAGGAACGGGTAAAGAAGTCTTTGCTCATGCGATTAAAAATGCAAGTAAACGTGCGGAAAAAGTTTTTTTAAAACTCAACTGCGCAGCGTTACCAGAAAGCCTAATCGAGTCAGAATTATTTGGTCATAAAAAAGGTTCTTTTACTGGCGCAACCCATAATACGCAAGGTTTATTTAAAGCAGCAGATGGCGGAACACTTTTTTTAGACGAAATCAATTCACTCCCCCTAGCTATTCAAGCGAAACTGCTTCGTTTTTTAGACTCGGGTGAATATTTAGCGATTGGTGATGTACATATCCATAAAGTCAATGTGCGCATTATTGCCGCAACAAACTCGGATTTAACAACGCAAATTAAAAATGGTGAATTTCGTGCCGATTTATATTATCGCCTCAATGTGGTGCCATTAGAATTACCTTCACTAGCAACTCGCAATCATGACATTGAATTGCTCTCCACACACTTTTTTAAACTATTTGAAAAAGATCATGATATAAAATCCCCCAAATTAAGCAAAGCCAGTCTTAAAGTGCTAAAACAATATCATTGGCCTGGAAACATCCGTGAATTGCGTAATTTGTGCGAGCGCTTAAGTATTTTATACGCAGAAAAAACTATTGAGCCTGAAAATTTACCCAACGAATTTCGCAGCAATATACCTGAGGTGGAATCGCAAGATTTTACACTCCCTAGTTCCGGAGTGAATTTAGAAACACTTGAAGCAAATTTAATTCTTCAAGCATTAGACAGAACACAAGGCAATCGCAGCAAATCTGCGAAATTACTCGGTATTTCGCGTGACACACTGCTTTATCGCATGCAAAAACATGGTTTTTTTACCTCACTGTAATGCGTGCAAACGTGCTGTTTCCATTATATTTTTTAAATCAAAAACCGTTTTCTCTAAACCCGAAAAAACAGATTGCGCAATAATAGCGTGTCCAATATTGAGTTCCACAATGTCAGTAATAGCGCAAATATCTTGGACATTATGAAAATGAAGTCCATGTCCCGCATTTACTTGCAAGCCTGCCGCCTTTGCATAATGCGCGGCGTGCTGAATTCGTGATAACTCTTGTAATTGCTCAGTTCGAGTAGTCGCATCGGCATAATGCCCTGTATGTAATTCAATAACTGGGGCACCCGCTGCCACAGCAGCATCAATTTGTATTTTATCCGCATCGATAAATAACGAAACTTCAATTCCCACATCGGCTAATTGATGACATGCCGATTTTATACGCAGCAAATTTTCATGCACATTAAGGCCGCCTTCTGTGGTTAATTCTTCGCGTTTTTCGGGAACAAGGCAACATGCAAACGGTTTTACGCGACGTGCAATGGCAATCATTTCATCCGTCACGGCCATTTCTAAATTGAGGCGAGTGTGAATATTGTTTTTGAGTAAATCAATATCTCGGTCTTGAATATGGCGTCGATCTTCACGCAAATGCGCGGTAATACCGTCCGCTCCTGCTTGCTCAGCAATTAAGGCTGCCTGCAGAATATCGGGGTAGCGTGTGCCACGCGCTTGACGCAATGTGGCAATATGGTCAATGTTGACGCCTAAAAGAATGGGATTCATAAAAGTTAAAGATAGAAAGTAAAAATGAGGAAGCGACGATTGAAGTAATTTACAATCCAGCTAACGTGAAAAACCACTTTTGTGCGATATACAAAGGATATTCAAGTAGCACATTTAATATTTTTGTATAGAGCAAAACCAATAAAATAACGAAACCAAAACGCTCTAATTTATTAAATTGCCATGCCCAATAACTTGGGAGCATGCCTGATAAAACACGACTTCCATCAAGCGGAGGAATGGGCAGCATATTGATAATCATTAGAACTAAATTAATGGAAATACCCGCAACGCCAGTATAAATTAGCGGCAATGCAATCGCTTCATTATCATGACCAATTGTCACGCCAAGACGTGCAATAAGTGCCCAAGCAATTGCCATAAGTAAATTCGATATTGGTCCTGCAAGTGCAACAATTGCCATGTCATGTCGCGGTCTTTTAAAATACCGCGCATCAACAGGCACAGGTTTTGCCCAACCAAAAATAAATCCCGTTCCCGTCATCAATAGCAATCCGGGCAAAATCACTGTCCCAAACCAGTCAATGTGTTTCATAGGATTGAGTGTTAAGCGGCCTAAAATATACGCCGTGTTATCGCCATATTTTTTTGCAGCCCATCCATGTGCTACTTCATGAACCGTAATAGCAAAAACAACGGGTAAAATCCAGACTACAATTCGCTGTATCCACGTTAATTCATTCATCATCCGCTTTTCCTTATTCTATTGATTTAGCATGGGTGCAAGCCCCTTACCTTGACGAACAATCACGCAATTCCCTTCTGTACAATCGATAATCGTCGTGGGTTGATATTCAATGACGCCTGCATCGATAATCAAATCGACTAGATCATCCATACGCTCTTGTATTTCATACGGCTGTGAAAGCGCCTCCTCATCTGGGGGTAAAATGAGTGTTGTCGTAAACAGCGGTTCACCTAATTCATCGAGCAATTTTTGAGCGATACTATTTTTAGGAATACAAATGCCAATCGTTTTTTTCTTGGGATGTTGCAGACGACGAGGAACTTCTTTCGTTGCCTCTAAAATAAACGTAAACGCATCAGGTGTGAGTGATTTAATTAAACGAAAGGCATCATTACCTATTTTACTAAAACTCGACACTTGCGCTAAATCTTTGCAAACTAGCGTAAAGTTATGTTTTTCGTCTAATTGGCGAATACGACGAATACGCTCTAACGCCTGCTTATTATCAATTTGACAAGCAATCGCATACGCAGAGTCCGTTGGATATACAATCACGCCACCACTACGAATAGTTTCAATCGCACGATGAATTAAACGCAACTGTGGATTTTCGGGATGAATTTCAAGATATTGAGCCATAAAGTTTTCATTTGAATCAAAAAATAAACTATAGTGATTATAACGCATTTACCACGTACTTTTTAGATTGCGTTTTTTTACTATCCGAAATACCACGAATTTAACTCTTTCCCCCAAAGTAATGCCAACCATCCCGCGATTGCCAAATAAGGGCCAAATGGAATAGGTGCTTCACGTTTTTGTTTATTCAGCGATATTAAAGTCATTCCAATAAAAACACCCGCCAGAGAAGAAAGTAAAATAATCAACGATAAATATTGCCATCCCAGCCATGCGCCAAGCATCGCCAATAATTTAAAATCCCCCTGCCCCATACCTTCTTTACGCGTGATCAGTTTAAAAGTGTGATATACCGACCATAAAATCAAATATCCGCAAGTCGCACCAATAATGCTCGCCTGACAATCAGCAAAAACGCCAAAGAGACTCAGCAGTAATCCTAACCACAAAAATGGGAGCACCAGTATATCGGGTAATAATTGATGATCTAAATCAATAAAGCTCAATGCAATTAACACCCAAGTCAAAAGCAAACCCGCTAACGCTTGCTCACCAAAACCAAAGTGCCACGCCACAATCATTGAAGTGAACGCTGTCAGTAATTCAATAGTAGGGTAGCGAGCTGAAATTTTTTCATGACAATGAAAACAACGCCCACGTAGCCATAAATAACTGATTACAGGCATATTGTGTCTTTTTAAAACAGGCACTTGGCAATGAATACAATGCGATGCTGGTAACGCCAAATTGAATATTTCACCCGCTTCTTCATCTTGAGGAAGTTTTAGAAATTCAATACATTCCACGCGCCATTGCCGCTGCATTAAAATGGGTAATCGATAAATAACCACATTTAAAAAACTTCCTATCAACAAACCCACAACACCCGCTAAAAGTGTAAATGAATACGGTGATGTGAAAAATGCCCAATCGCTAAATGAAATGATCAATGAATTGCTCCGCCAAGTTTGAAAACAGGTAAATACATCGCCACAATGAGTCCGCCTACTAAAATGCCAACAACGCTCATAATAACGGGTTCAATTAAACTACTTAAATTATCAATCAAATTAGTCACCTTCTCCTCATAAACATCGGCAATGTTAGAAAGCATATTATCTAACGTACCGGATTCTTCCCCTATTGCAACCATTTGCTCAACAAAATACGGAAATAAACTGGAAACGCGCATCGATATGTGCAAACGCTGCCCTGATTCAACATCTTCTCGAATTTTCAAAATAACATGACGATAAACAAGCGTACTACACGTATCTTTGGTCAGTTTCAGCGCATCCACTAACGGAACACCCGCTGTTGATAAGGTTGAGAGTGTTCTTGTAAAACGTGCAATTTCTGATTGATGAATGATATTCCCCAAAATAGGCGTAGTTAATAATGTTTTATCAATTAACATAGTAACTACAGGATATGTCCGTTTAAAAAATCGTAGACCATAAAATCCGGCAACTAAAAAAAGAACAACCAACCACCAAGAATGCTGCATCCATTTAGACTGCGCAATGATTAATTTTGTAAAAGGCGGTAAATCTGCGCCGAAACTTTGGAATAAATCTTCAAATACCGGCACCACCACGACAAGCAAAACAAAGGTGACAATAAATGCTATTGTCATCACGGCAATGGGATACACTAAGGCTTTTTTAATTTTCTGCTGCATCGCCTCACTTTTTTCTTTGTATGTCGCAATTTTATCAAGCAGTGATTCCAACACACCGGCATGTTCACCCGCTTTAATCAAATTACAAAATAAACCGTCAAAATAATTCGGATGTTTACTTAACGCATACGCCAAACTTTCGCCATTTTCCACATCATATTTAAGCGTTAAAAGTAAAAAGTGCATACTTTTATTTTCGTGACCACGCCCGATAATATCCATTGCCTGAACAATAGGAATGCCTGCATGCAACATAGTTGCTAACTGACGCGTAAAAATCGCAATATCGGATGATGTAATCTTTTTGTTTTTGCGCCCGAAATGAACAGACGCTTTCTTTGACAATCTATTTGCATTGATACCTTGTTTGCGTAATTTACTTCGCGCTGCATCTAAATCAACAGCAAAAATTTCGCCTGAAATCGGCTTTAAATGTTGATCTTTGCCACGCCAAACAAAAACATGTTCCTTTTGAGCCTCTTTTTTAGTCGTTGTCATGTTTTCTAATTATCTAACGTCACACGATTAAGCTCTTCAATACTCGTTACGCCCGCACGTACTTTATTCAGTCCACTTGCGCGTAAATCATCAATCTGTTCAGCCCTAGCTTGCTTGGCAAGTTCAAGCGCATTAGCGCCTTGCAGAATCAACATACGCATTTTCTCACTTAATGGCATCACTTGATAAATTGCAACACGCCCTCTAAAACCATGACTACACAATCCGCAACCCACGGCTTGAAATAAGCGTAAACGTTCACTTTCCTGCTCCGCAAATCCTGCGGCTAATAATAGACTTTTAGGGTAATACACAGGCGCTTTACATGCCTCGCACAATCGACGAACTAGACGCTGCGCTACAATTAAATTAATCGCCGACACAACATTAAAAGGTGGCACACCCATTAACAACAAACGATTTATCGTCTGTGGCGCATCATTGGTGTGAAGCGTTGATAACACCAAATGCCCTGTTTGCGCTGCTTTAATTGCAATTTCTGCTGTTTCTAAATCTCGAATTTCCCCGACCATAATCACATCAGGATCTTGTCTTAAGAAGGTTCGCAACACAGCGGCAAAATTTAATCCTATTTTAGGATTGATATTGACTTGATTAATGCCTTCAATGGTAATTTCAACAGGATCTTCTACAGTTGAAATATTGCGCTCTTGCGTATTGAGCCTTTCTAAACCGGAGTAAAGTGTTACCGTTTTACCACTCCCTGTTGGACCTGTGACCAAAATCATGCCATAGGGTTTTTCAATAGCCTCTAAAAACAACGATTGCTGTAAAGGTTCAAAACCTAATTTTTCAATATTCCACTGTCCATTAGCAGAATCTAAAACGCGTAACACGACTTTTTCACCAAATAATGTAGGACAGGTATTCACTCGACAATCTATCGAACGATTTTTTTCAATAAAAATAGCAATACGCCCGTCTTGCGGCAAGCGTCGCTCAGCAATATCCATTTTAGACATGACTTTAATACGAGAAATTAATTGATTTGCCATTTTCAGAGGTGGCGAAATGACAGGCGTTAAAACGCCGTCAATACGGTAACGAATACGACACATTTTTTCATAACATTCCACATGAATATCTGAAACACCTTGTTTTATGGCATCTAATAAAAGTTTATTCACAAAGCGTACAATAGGCGCATCATCCACATTATTATTCGCAAGTACATTATTTTCTTCATCATTTAATAGCGTTACATTATCATTTTGATTTGATTCAAAAAAATCACCAAGCGATCCGCTTTTGTTTTCAATTCGCGCATGAATAAGATGATTTAATTTATCCGATTCAACCAAAATAAGCTCTGGATTTAAACGGCTACTAAATCGTATTTCATCAAAACCTTGAAAACCAAACGGGTCTGAAATAGCTATAAACAAGGTGTTCCCGCGGACTTTCACGGGTAAAATACGATATTTTTGAATTAATGAATCTTCAAGAAAATCACTAGGCAAGCTGTCAAATAACAGCGAATCTAGATCAAATAATGGCAATCCATACGCAACTGAAATTTTTGACGCCATAACAATCGACGGAACAAGATTTTTAACCACTAAATAATCGACAAATGAACTATTTTTATTCTTTGCATCACGATAATAATCGGCGGCACTTTGCATAGTTAGATACTGAGATTGAATGAGATCATCAATTAGTTGGTTAAATTGCAAATCAGAGGTTAACGTCATAAAGTACACATTCAAAAACGAAAAAGTAGGCAAAAAGTAGTATGATTTTATCATCAATTACTACACTGCGTTGCACAGGGCATTAAAATGACACTTATGAATATTTCAAATTATCTTGCTTGCCCAGAATGTGATTTATTACTGCGGCAAGTCATTTTTCAGAAAGGCGAAACAGCGCATTGTCCACGTTGCCAATATTTGCTACGCCGCCCCAAAAACGAAAGTATTTTGCATACATTTGTTTTGTCGTTAACTGGACTTTTCCTCTTGGTCCCTGCAAATATTTTACCTATTATGAGCATCAAGGTTCTCGGCAATACGCAAGCGGGTACTTTATGGGGTGGTGTCATCACACTATTCAATGAAGGTATGTGGGGCGTTGCAATAGTGGTTTTTTTAGCCAGCATGCTTTTTCCTATTTTAAGCATTCTTTTATCTTTAATTCTTAGCGCTCACTTATACTTCAATCGATACAATCCCCTTTTAAGTCTGAGTTTGCGGGTACTACATCATATTCAAGAATGGGCCATGCTGGAAGTGTATTTAATAGGGATTATTGTCGCCAGCGTCAAACTGTCTTCTATGTCAGAATTAAAATTTGGTTTAGGTTTAAACGCATTTGTGTTACTGCTTATCGTTTCAATCATACTATCAAGCAATTTTGATAGTGCGTTATTTTGGCAAAAAATTGATCAACTACACTCTAAACAACGACCACTCACACATCATAATGATTAAAAAAACAGCACTATCACAAGGTATTATTCGCTGCCACGACTGTGGTCAATTAGCGCCTATAAACGATGAATTCATTGCGTGCTCACGCTGCGGAAAGCAATTACATGCGCGTTTACCACAAAGCTCTCAGCGCACACTTGCCCTGCTGCTAAGTAGCTATGCACTATATATCCCAGCCAATGTATTCCCTATCATGACATACACGCGTTTTGGCGTGGGTGAACCGCATAATATTATCGGCGGTATTATCTCTCTTATTCATGGTGATATGCTGCCCATTGCTTTATTGGTTCTTGTAGCTAGTATTTTAGTGCCGTTAATGAAATTATTAGGACTTAGCTTACTGCTACTTTGTGTTCACTATCGCTGGCAAGTAAAAGCTCAGCATTGGACAAAAACCTATCGAATTATTGCCTTCGTTGGCAGATGGTCGATGCTGGATATTTTTATGATTTCTATTTTGGTATCCGTAGTCAATTTAGGCGGTGTTGCACAAGTCATTGCGGGAACTGCCTCAACTGCGTTTGCTGCAGTTGTCGTATTGACCATGTTTGCTGCAAAAAGTTTTGATCCACGTTTAATTTGGGATGTACAAGAATGATTGCATCCACAAGCATGTCAATTGACATGCTTGTGGATGCGCTTGTATTATTTTTCAGTTAACGCTTCTGATACACGTTGAAGTGGTCTTAAAATGTATTCTAATACCGTTTTATGTCCTGTACGAATATCAATCGTATTCACCATGCCCGGCATAATGGGCATGCTTTTCCCTTGATAGACAATTTCACCCTTTTCAAGTTTCACGATCACACGATAATGCCCCTCTTCTAACGCAACAGGGTTTCCCGGTTTTTGTTGACGCTCATCTTTTAACGTATCAGGACTGACGTGCATAAGCGTCCCTTCAATTCCACCAAATTTACCAAAATCATAAGCAGAAAATTTCACCATGGCACGTTGACCAACGTGCACAAAGGCAATATCAGCTGGTTTAATAAACGCTTCAACTAAGAGCTCTTCACCAACAGGCACGATTTCCATAATATCTTGCCCCGCTTGAACCACTGCGCCAATCGTAGTTGTACGAATATTTTTCACTACACCCGCCATTGGTGATTTAATCACCGTTTGTACCATGGCATCATGACGAGCTATTGAGTTTTGATGGGTTTGTGCTAACTCTGAAGAAACACGTGTTAATTCATTACCTGCTTCTGTTTTAAAACGATTTTGTCTATCTGATAGCTGATTTTGTATTTCAGACTCTTGGCGACGCAATCTAAATAATTCAACATTCGATACAACGCCCTGCGCCACCATTGGCTCGGTCATGGCCAATTCTTTTTGTACAAGCCCCAGTGATTTACTTAAACTAGTGACGGAATCTTGCATCGCTTTAAGACGTGAATGATAAATGTCTGTTTCACGTGCAATCACGCCACGTTCAGCTTTAATACTTGCCGGAAATGAAAGATTAAGCCCCATTGATTCTGCTTTAAGTCGTGCTTCAACAGCGACTAATGCAACCCACTTTTCATGTATTTCATTGTAACCCGCTTCCATGCGCGTAGGATCAATTTTAACAAGCACTTCATCGCGCTTGACTTCTTGCCCTTCTTCTACTGAAATATCGACAATAGTTCCCATATCACGCGCTTGAATTACTTGTTCACGACTTGAGGAAATAACTTTGCCTTGGCCTTTAGTAATTTCATCCAGATCAAAATAATAGGCCCAACTAAACGCGCCAACCACGGTTAACACAACCATGTAAAGCAAGCCACGACCGGCATATTGCATATCATCGCCATAATGATGTTTATGTAAAGCCATTACTGTGCTCCTTCTTGATTGGTAACCGAGATGCCTGAGGATAATTTCGCGAGCATTTGTGCTTTATCGCCTAATGCCACAATCCCCCCCCGATCCACCACACCAATTTGATCCACCCATTCCAGTAATTGCGTGCGATGCGTCACCAAAACAAGGGTCTTATCTTTTAACCAATGCCCTAATACTTGAATCACACGCGCCTCTGTATTGGGATCCATGGCAGAAGTTGGCTCATCTAAAAGCACGACACGCGGTGAGCGCAGCATTAACCGTGCAATAGCAATTAATTGACGCTGTCCACCTGAAAGGCCACCTCCCGACTCTGTTAACATCATATCGAGTCCACGAGGATGTTGATTCACTAAATGATGTAAATCGAGTGTCTGTAATACTTTTAATATATGTTGATCACTAATCCACGCATCGCCAAGCACCAAATTTTCACGAAGTGTTCCAAAAAACAATTGTGTTTCTTGCCCTAAATAACCGATATGACGTCGAAGTACCGCTGGATCAATTTGTTTAATATCAATATCATCAAGATAAACAGCCCCCGATTCAGGCGCATAAAACCCTGCAATCAACCGCTGTAGTGTCGATTTACCACTGCCTACACGCCCTAATAACGCCAACTTTTGCCCTGCTTGCAAACTGAGCGAAAGGGCATTCACAACAGGAATTTTATGCTCACCTGGATAAGCAAATTGTAATTTTTCTGCACGCAGTTGCCCAATGACCGAATTAGGTGATAAATAATTTCGCCCAGCAGTTCGGTCACGAGGACGTTTGACTAATCCATCCAGTGTGACGAGTGACATTTTGGCATGTTGATAACGAACCGCTAAACCCATTACACTGCCAAGTGGACCAATAACACGCCCTGCCAAAATAACTGAAGCAATTAACGCACCTTGCGTCATAGTATTTGCATGAATTAAATAAACGCCCCAGACAATCATCGCAACATTCACCATTTGCC
>Ga0208090_1000183_pt1 | contig 11788 bp, 6 predicted proteins | sample LakMenEpi20Jul12_FD_150718 | JGI IMG/M metagenome (GOLD analysis project Ga0208090, IMG submission 150718) | Freshwater microbial communities from Lake Mendota, WI - 20JUL2012 deep hole epilimnion (SPAdes) | ecosystem: Environmental > Aquatic > Freshwater > Lake > Epilimnion/Euphotic zone ...
TGGGGCCTCGCGAAGGAACTGATGGTGCCATTTCGCGAACAAAAATCCCGCATGGAAGTCAGCAAATCCTACCTTGTTCATGTCCATGTCGACGAAGTCTCGGGGCGCATCATCGCCTCAACGCGGATCTCGCGTTTCCTCGATCAGAGCAGCGGAAATTATGCGCCGGGCGATCCGGTGGAGTTGGTCATTTTCGGCAAAACGCCACTCGGCTACAAGGCGATCATCAACGGCACACACAGCGGATTGCTCTTTGCCGAAGGCGTTTTTCAAGAGCTGCAAGCCGGCGAGCGCGTCGATGGCTTCATCTCGCGCGTCCGCGATGATGGCAAAATCGATCTCAGCATGCACGCACCCGGCCGCGACAAGGTCGAGTCGCTCGAGCAGCGCATCCTCAGCGAGCTCAAGTCGCGCGGCGGGTTCTGGGCGATCGGCGACCACAGCCCGGCCGATGAGATCCACGCCGAACTCGGCGTGAGCAAACGCACCTTCAAGCAATGCCTCGGCGCGCTGCTCAAGAAACGCGCGATCCTCATCGAGGAAAAAGGGATCCGCAGCGCATCGTGACACAAGATCGCATTCTTGCGCTTTCATTTCCACCGGGCCGCGCTTAGCCTCCGCCGATGATTCGCCGAGCCCTGATCGCTCTGATTTTTGCCAGCATGCGGCTTGTCGCGCAGGCGCCCGAACCAGCGCCGGATCCCGTGCCCAGCGTCGAATCCATACCTGTGCCGGAAGCACCTCCCGCCGTGATGGAGTCCGCATTGCAATCAAGCCGCGTTTCCGTGCTCGGCTATCACGATTTTTCAACCAAGCTGCCGGAGACCGAAATGCGCATCAGCACCGCCAAGTTCCGCTGGCAGATGCAAGCGCTTCGCGACCGCGGCATCACGGTGATCTCGCTAGCCGACTTCATCGCCTGGAAGAAAAACGACGGCAGCAAAACCCTGCCGGAAAAATGCACGCTCATCACCATCGATGACGGCTGGCTGTCGGTTTACACCGATGCGTTTCCGATCCTTCGGGAGTTCAACTACCCGTTCACGATGTACCTCTACAAAAATTATGTCGACCGTGGCGGCAAGTCGCTCAGCGCTGCGATGATTCGAGAAATGCTCGCCGCGGGCGCGACCATCGGCAGCCACTCGGTGAGCCACCCCTACCCGAAGGAAGTGAAAAGAAATCAACGCCAGGGTCCGGAAGTTTATCGCGCGTTTTTGCAAAAGGAACTCGGCGTATCGAAACAATTTTTGGAATCGAAATTCGAGCAAGCGATTAGCACTTATGTATATCCCGGCGGATTTTTCACTCCCGAGATGTTTCCGATCGCGCGCGAAATTGGCTACACGCACCTATTCACGGTGCTGCCGGGAAAGGTGAGCCAATCGACACCCGATGAAACATTGCCGCGCTACATCATCCTCGGCACGCACGACCACATCTTCGAATTGGCCACGGATTTCGGCAGCGCTCCCGCCACGCCTGAGGCCTATGCCGAAACCGCGGTGATCCCGACCACGCAGCCAGTCAAACCCGAACCCGGCACCAGCATCACGGAACGCATGCCGATCATTTACGCCGACCTCTCACAAGTCGCCGACCTCGACCCGTCGACACTCGTCATGCGCATTGCGGGCTTTGGTGAAGTGCCTGCGGCCTTCGATGCGCGAAGCGGTGTATTTTCATGGAAAGTGAACCGCCCGCTGCGACAGCCGATTTGCCCGGTATCGGTCACTTGGAAAAACCGCTCTGGAAAAATTGCCGAGCCCGCGCTTGAATGGTGGTTCCGCATCGACCACGCCGCCAGCCACTTGGGCGGATTTTGATTTCACCCGCATCTTCCATGTTCTCATCACTCGCCGACAACCTCGACAAGACCTTCCGCAACCTTCGCGGCGTGGGCCGCATCTCGGAAAAAAACATCGTCGACGCGCTGCGCGACATCCGCATCGCGTTGCTTGAGGCCGATGTGGAATTCGCCGTCGCCAAGGACCTCATCGCCAAGGTGAAGGAAAAATCGATGGGCGAGGATGTCTTCAAGTCGATCAAGCCCGGCGAACAAATCGTCAAAATTTTCCACGACGAACTCGAGGCACTCCTCGGTGGCAACCAGTCGCCACTCGATCTCAACCCGCCGGCGCGCATCCTGATCTGCGGCCTCAATGGTGCCGGCAAAACCACGACCTCCGCAAAGCTCGCCATGCGCCTCAAGCGCGAAGGTCGCCGCCCGCTGCTCATCGCCTGCGACCTCTACCGCCCGGCCGCGATCGATCAGCTCGCCACACTCGCGAAACAAATCGATGTGCCATGTTTCACACCGCAAGCCGGCGAGAGCGATGTGATCAAGGTCGCACGCGAGGCCCTCGCCTGGGCGGAATCGCAAAACGGCACCGTCCTGATCTTCGACACCGCCGGCCGCCAAGAGATCGACGAGAAACTCGTCGCCGAACTCAAGCGACTTCACGATTTCATCCAACCAAAGGAAACCCTCCTCGTCGCCGATGCCGCGACCGGCCAACAGGCGGTCTCGGTCGCCAAGCATTTCGATGAAGCAGTCGGCATCACCGGCATCATCCTCACCAAACTCGATGGCGACGCGCGCGGCGGCGCGGCACTCTCGATGCGCGCAGTCACCGGCAAGCCGATCAAGTACGCGGGCGAAGGCGAAAAGCTCGATCAACTCACCGAGTTTCACCCGAACCGCATGGCCGACCGCATCCTCGGCATGGGCGACATCGTCGGCATGGTCGAACAGGTCGCCGCGAAGGTCGACGAAGCCGATGCGGCGCGCTCGATGCAACGCATGCAGGACGGGAAATTCGATTTCACCGACTTCCTCGATCAGATGAAGATGATCCGCAACCTCGGTCCGCTCGACGGACTGCTCGGCATGATGCCGGGTTTCAGCAAAATCAAAAAACAACTCCCCGGTGGCGCACTCGACACGGGAAAAATCAAACGCACCGAAGCGATCGTGCTCTCGATGACCCACGAAGAACGCCGCCGCCCGGAAATCATCAAAGGCTCACGCCGCCAACGCATCGCCGCCGGATCGGGCACCTCGCTGATGGAGGTGAATCAACTCATCAAACAATTCGGCGAAATGCGCAAGATGATGAAGTCGCCGCACAAGATGAAAAACATGATGCGCCAAATGGGTGGCATGCCCGGCATGAAGGACATGATGAAGGGCATGGGCGGGAAGTTTCCGTTTTAATTCATCACGGTAGGGCGGCAAGGCCATCGCCTTGGAATAGTGGCATCAGGAATCAGTCAGCCGCATGCGTGGGTGCGTTGAAAAGGAGCCGACAATTGGGTAAACGATTGAATGAAATAGATAGCTTGTGAGACTGCGGGCCCGACCCCAAAGATATTCTCAATCGTATATTAAGGACTCATTAGTAATCTACTAGGCGCAATTCGATTTTTTTTGCATGAAATTTAGTATGCGATTGACTTAGGGAATGTCCTAATGGGGAATTTGCCTTCACCCAATCAGCCCGACCCTCGGAAGGCTCGCCGCTACTAATTGCGTGGCCAATATTAGTCTTTTTACAAAAGATCCCTATGATAACTCCCCACATCCGTCTTGCAGCGAAGTCTCCATCCCGGTTCCGGGCGGTTTGTTTCGCGTTGATCTCCGTACTATCTGCGGCCTCCACCACCCATGCCCAGTATGCCGACTGGAACGCAAATCCCCCGAAAATCCTGCCGAATGAACGGCCCGGGTCCGGAGCTGCTTTTCTTACTGGGAGTGGCAGGCAGTTTCCAAATCGTGACGCCTTCGCCGTGCTGAAGAGCGATGGCTCGGTGGCGACTTGGGGCAATGCCCAAGCTGGCGGAAATTTTTCCATAGCTGATACGATTTATAATAACGGCTCTTATTATGGCGAAACAACCTATACGCCAGTTGATGGCAACATCAGCTCCAATGTGAGGGCGGTGTATTCAAATGGTGGTGCCTTCGCTGCCCTGAAGTCCGATGGTTCGCTGGTGACTTGGGGCTATGGTCCTAGCGGCGGAAGGTTCTCCGTCTCTTCTCATTCTGATTACCCTCGTGGAACCATCTACACGGCAGCCTCTGGCAATATCACTTCCAATGTCACAGCGGTGTATTCGACTTCAGCGGCCTTTGCGGCGTTGAAGTCGGACGGCTCGGTAGTCACTTGGGGCGATGCAGCCAACGGCGGGGATTCCACAACTGTGGCTGCGGCCCTCGCCTCCAATGTCAAGGCGGTGTATGCGAATACAAGTGCCTTCGCCGCGCTGAAGACCGACGGCTCGGTGGTCACTTGGGGCGATGCCACAACGGGCGGGAACTCCACAGCGGTGGCTGGTAGCCTTGCCTCCAACGTTACGGCGGTGTATGCGACGGAAATAGCCTTCGCCGCACTAAAGGCTGACGGCTCGGTAGTCACTTGGGGCGATGCCCAGTTTGGAGGAAACTCCACAGCAGTGGCAGGCAATCTCACCTCAAATGTGACGGCGGTATATTCAAATCAAGCCGCATTTGCCGCGCTGAAGACCGACGGCTCGGTGGTCACGTGGGGTTATGCCGAGTTGGGTGGGAACTCCACAGCGGTGGCTTCCAGCCTCACTTCGAATGTCACGGCGGTGTATGCGACGCAACGCGCCTTCGCCGCTCTGAAGACCAATGGCTCGGTCGTGACTTGGGGCGATGCTAGCATTGGCGGGAGCTCTGCACTTGTGGCTCACAAGCTCACTTCGAATGTTGCGGCGATTTATTCGACTGGAGGTGCCTTCGCTGCGCTGAAGACCGACGGCTCGGTGGTCACCTGGGGCTTTGCCGAAGCAGGCGGTGACTCCTCAGCGGTGGCAGACAAGCTCTCCTCCGATGTGACAACGGTTTATTCGACCGGCGAAGCCTTCGCTGCGGTGAAGACTGATGGCTCGGTGGCGACTTGGGGCCGCAGCTACGATGGCGGTGACTCCACAGCGGTGGCTGCGAGTCTCACCTCCAATGTCACGGCAGTGTATTCGAATCGATACGCATTTGCCGCGCTCAAATCCGACGGCTCGGTAGTTGCTTGGGGCAGCTCCACTCTTGGCGGTAGTGGTGCCCCGTCGGGGACGGGCTTCACCTCAGTGCAGTCGGCCTTTTACATTCCATCCGGCGCTCTGGCCACCGGCGAATCATCAGCCTTGACTTCGACAACGGCTACGCTGCTCGGCGAGGTGGTCAGGGAAGGGAATTCCCCGGTCACCGCGCGCGGTTTTGTCTATGCTTTGGCCAGTGTCACGGATCCGGAAATCGGTGATGTGGGGGTGACCCAGGTTACAGACAGCGGTAGCGGCTTGGGCAGCTACTCCAAGCTCTTGAGCGGCCTCACTCCCAACACCGCCTATGTTTTCCGTGCCTATGTGATCAACGACGAAGGCACCACTTACGGCTCGCTGGAAGATTTCTCCACCAACCTGCCTCCTGTCATCATCAGTGACGGCGGAAACACCAACGTCTCGCTCAGCGTGGCGGAAAACTCCACCGCCGTCTCGACCGTGAGCGCCACGGATGCCGACCCCGGGCAGACGATCACCTACAGCATCAGCGGTGGCGCGGATGCAGCACGCTTTTCCATTGGCGCGACCAGCGGTGTGGTGACCTTCTCCGCCGCGCCCGACTACGAAGCACCGGCCGATGCGAATGCTGACAATGTCTACACGGTCATCGTGCGGGCTACAGACAACGGCAACCCGCCGAAATCCGCCACCCAGACCCTCAGCGTTACAGTAACTAACGAGATCGATAATGGAGTGCTCGCCGTCGAGCAACCCGCAGGCACATCGCTGGCAAGCCGCGGCACTGCCAACTTCGGCAGCCTCACGATCGGACAAACCACTGAACTCACCTTCACACTTCGCAGCCAAGGCGAAGCCTCGCTTCTCATGCAGAGCGGAGCGGTCATCAGTGGAGCCGCTGCCTCGGAATACAGCCTGATTGGAAGCGTGCCCGTCTCGCTTGCCTCGGACGGAAACACGACCTTCACCGTGCGATTCAGCCCAACAACCAGCGGAAACCGTTTGGCCACCTTGAGCATCCCCACCAACGATACACGACCCGGCCGCTCGCCCTACACCATTACTCTCAGTGGCACGGCTTTGGCGACATCGACCATCGCCACCTACGCCAACGCGGCGAACCAGGTGCGCGGCGGTTGGATCAACGGCGAAAATTTCACCATCGGCGCGGTGGGCACGACGAACCCCGGTAACAACTGGCCATCGGCGGAAGGCCCTGACAAAGTGGTGGACTCCAATACGGGCAGCAAATTCCTGATTTTCCGTAACAGCAACGCGGGTCTCATTTTCAGCCCCACCAACTCGAACATCGTCTTCAATCGCCTCTCGCTCTCCACCGCGAACGATGCTTCCGAGCGCGATCCCGCGAGCTATGTCATCTACGGATCAAGTACTCTGCTGACCGGTACGGCCGGCACGAACATATCTCTGACCGATCTAACGCAACTAGCTTCCGGCATGATCACACTGCCGGACAATCGCACGACCGGCCCGACCGTGGTGCAATTCGCTAACACCACGGCCTACGCCAGCTACATCGTGGCGTTCCCGACGGTGCGCAGCACATCCAGCAACAACCTCACGCAGATTTCCGAAGTGCAGCTCTCGCAGGGCATCAACCCACCCGTCGCCGTGGCGATGGAAGGGGCTCGTGGTGGCCAGCTTTCCAGCGGAACCTTCACCTTCGGCAGCTTTGGTAGCACCAACCCTGGCACAAACTGGAACGCCAATGAAAGTCCGGACCAAGCCATTGACGGTAGCGTGAGCACCAAATACTTGCTCTTCCGCAACACCGGAGTCGGGCTCATCGCCAGCCCACAGGCCGGCCCGGCGCGGGTCAACCGCCTGAACTTCTGGACAGCCAATGATTCTGCAGAACGCGATCCGCTGACCTACGAGGTTTACGGTTTCTCCACGGCGGTCACCGCCCGCAGCGGGACGCTGAACGTCTCAACCAGCGGCACCTTGCTCACCAGCGGCACGCTGACCTTACCCGCGACCCGAAACATCGGATCGGACACCGTGGTCTTCGACAACAGCACGGCTTACGCCTCTTATCTGGTGGTGTTTCCGACGGTGAAAAATTCGCCGTCCACCACGATGACGCAGATTGCGGAGGTTCAGTTCGGATACAATGGAACTCCGGCTTTCGCTTTGTCTGACGCGACGATCACAGTCGCCGAGGATAGCGGTTCCTACAGCAGCAATGCCTTCGCCACCGATATCACACCTGGCATTGGCGATGTCGGCCAGACGGTCAGCTTTGCTGCAAACAATAATAACAACGCGCTTTTCAGCGTGCGGCCAGCGATCTCCGCCGACGGAACGCTGACGTTCACGCCAGCAGCCAACGCCAATGGCAGCGCGACGGTCACGGTAATCGCCACCGATAGCGTCGGTCTTTCGAGTGCATCGCAGAATTATTCGATCGTGGTCACCTCGGTGATCGACACGCCGGTACTGGCGAATACACCGACGAGCGCTTCCATCACCACGACCACGGTCACGCTTGGCGGCGAAGTCACTGCGAGCGAAGCCACCGTGAACGAACGCGGCGTGGTGTACGCCATCACCTCCGCCAACGCGGCCCCGCAGATCGGCGGCACGGATGTGACTAAGCTCAGCACCAGCGGCACGACGGGAGTATTCACCGTCGACGTGAGCGATCTGGCAGCGGGCACGGGCTACAGTTTCCGAGCATACGCCATCAACAGCGCAGGCACGAGCTACAGTGAGGTGGGAACATTCACCACTGTGTCGGCGCCCACTCATACCGATCAGGAATTGTGGCGTTTTGCAAACTTCGGCAGCTATGACTCGGTGGACTCCGGTGCGGACTCCGCCGACCCGGACGGCGACGGCCTCAACAACCTGCTAGAATACGTGATGGGCAGCGATCCCAACGCCTCAGATATACTTCCCGCCACTCTCGCGCTCAACGGCCCGAACCTCGAATACACCTACACCCGTAGCACCGCGGCCAAGGATGCCGGAGTGACCTATCAGGTCCTCTGGAGCGATACCCTGGAAGTCGGCAGCTGGAGCGCGGAAACAGTGACCGAGCAAATCACCTCCACTGAGGGCACGCTGGAAACCGTCAAGGCCACCGTCCCCAAGGGCACTGGCCGCAAGCGCTTCATACGCCTGCAAGTCACCGGCCCGGCACAATAACCATAGTCCAGTTTTTTCGAAAACCGAAACCCGATCCCAAGGCTGCCCGCGTGTGGCCTTGGGATTTTCTTTTTGAGGTCAGTCTCAGCAGTCTCACAAAATTGTTCACGGAGGATATCACTATACGCAGAGGATGCCTCGGGTATATGTCTGCTTACTTCGACGAAACACAGAGATGGAGAGCACGCGGAGGAGAGCGCGGAGTTTTGTGGATAGAGGCAATCGATGATGCCTTCCATCTCTTCTCCGCGCTTTCCTCTCCGTTCTCCGTGCCTCCGCGTTTCGATTTTGTTCATCCGCTTCTTCACCATGGCGCGGAGAAAAAGCGGCAACTCATTGCCTGTCATTTTTTCAACCAACCCATAACCTTTTTCCTTGGCGAGCTTGGTGCCTTGGCGGTGATTCATTTCTGAAAAAATCGGCGCGCGGGCCGCGTCGCCCTACCGTGGGATGCCACAGATCGCCACCTCACACCGCGATCACTCGTCCTGCGGTTTGATCAAACCCACCAAGGCCTCGCTCCATTTGCGGGCGGAAGGATGATTGATGTTTTTTTCGATGTGCGCGCACATGCGTTTTGCCGCTTCGACTTCGTCTCCATGACGAAAAAGGTCGACTTCCATCTGCCATTGAAGCTCGGGAAGTTTTTCCTTCACGAACCTTTCATAGGCAATGGCTTTCGCTGCATTCTGATCGGAGCCCTGCCGCTCTTGATCGCCGCTGCCGTTGCTCACTCCCTCTTGGCGGATGCGCTTGATCCATGCGTCGCGCAAGGATGCGACATCTCCGGACGCGCGGATCGGCGGGAAAATGAAATTTTCGTAAATCGCCTCCAAATCAAGAGGGGTCGGCGGCAATGGGCTTTTGATGAAAGAACTGATTTCATAGGCCCTGGCAAAATTGGTCGACGTCACCGACTGCCTGATAACTTCCGACTGGGACTTCAACAGCTGAGAGTTGCCGAAAATGGAATCGACGATTTCGGTAGCCTCTTTGGCAATCGTTTCAGGTTCCGATTTTTCCGATGATGAACGCATGGTGAGTATCAGCCAACGCAGCTGCTGGCGTAGCGCCAATCCAAAGCCATCAGCCGAAATTTTTTTCTCACGCTTTTTCTTCCATTCGCGGAAATCAGCCTCCTTGCGATCCTTGTCCTCGAACTCGAGTTTCTCCGTGCATTTCAGATAAAACTCCACGGCACTGTCGTCGCTGGCCATCGCTTCCCGGTAGGCGACCAACGCGGTTTGAAAGCGGGAATCGACATTGGACTGCGCGGTCTGATGAAGCTTCTCAATGCTGTACAGCAAGGCCTCACGATCCGCCGGCTTCAATGTCTCGGCATGAACAAGCGAGGCGCCGATGACGGCCAGCCACAAACCAATCAATGATTTCACACACCCTAGATCGCAGATCGTCGCTGCCAGGCCAAGCATGAACCTGCTTTTCTCGATGTCAGGCGCGTCACGCGCAAACTACTGCGCTCTTTTTTGGGCAAACATCCATGCCCAGACCTGCTTGTTTGCATAGGTGCGGGTCCATGAATCATGCGTCACATCGGGGTATTCGGTGTAGGTGGGATTTCCGCCGGCCTTTTGGATCGCCTGCACCATGTCACGCGAGCGCGACACCGGCACGATCTCATCGGCAGCTCCATGAAAGACCCAGAGAGGAATGCCAACGAGTTTGCCCGCATGGTCAGGATCCCCACCGCCGCAGATCGGCATGGCGGCCGCAAATTTTTTGGGAAAGCGCTGAAGCAAATCCCAGGTGGCGTATCCGCCCATGGAAAGGCCGGTGACATAAAGACGGTTTTTATCGACAGGATTTTTGGCAATCGTTTCTTCCAAAAGCGAGATCACAAGACGCATGGGCCACGGCGGACTCGCCTTCATTTGATGCGATGTGCCGCTAAAAGTTGTCTGCACCCACACACCATCATCGGGATGCTCGACTTCATCTTTCGAGGGGCATTGGGGGGCAATAATGATGCAGGGGGTGCTTTCCCAGAACGGATGAGCCGATGCCAAGTGTGAAAGCTGTTTTCTGTTATCGGCTCCGCGCTCGCCCGCGCCGTGCATGAAAAGCACAAGGGGAAGTGCTTTTTGCGAATCCACATCGCTTGAGCGATACAATCGGTACGGCAGAGCATGCCCATCCTTTTCATGCACATGAAAGGTAAAGGAGCTCAACTTGCTCTCCCATTTTTCCATTGGAAATTCGGAATAATCCGGCACCAGCGGATTCGGCGCCGCAGACATAGCGGCTGTCAATGCCATGCTCACAAAAGCGATTCTCAGCTTCATTGCGGTTGATGATTTCATGGTGTTCTACGGTTTGTAAGTGATTGATTTCATTCGCGCAATGAGGCGGCTCGAAAATTCCTACCTTTAGGAAAGCTATGCCAAACTACAAAGCGATCATTCAAGGCGCCAGACAATTGTCTGGACAAAATATTTGCGTCGCGAAGCCTTCAGAAAGGCAGTTTTCAAAACCCCGAAAAAAAGAACCGCAGCCACACACGGATATGAAAACCTTGCTAGTCATGATCGCCGCAGTTCTCCCGCTCGCCGCTGCGGAGCGCCCGAAACCCAACGTGCTCTTCATCATCTGCGACGATCTCAACACGCACGTCTCCACCTCCGCTTACTCTCCGATTCACACTCCCGCCTTTGATTCGCTGGCGGCATCGGGCCTCACCTTGACGCGCGCATACTGCCAGTACCCCGTCTGCAACCCCTCTCGCACCTCGATCCTCAGTGGTCTTTATCCGGAATCCACCGGCGTGATTTCCAATGATACCGACCTGCGCCAAACCCGGCCCGGCACCATCACGATGCCAAGGTTTTTCCGCGATGCAGGCTATTGGACCGCCCGCACGGGCAAGGTTTTCCACAATCCCGCCACCAATCATGCCGATGCGTGGGATGAAAACCCGGACCTTTTCAGGAACGATGAAATGCCGATCGAAAAAGCCGCCCGCAAAAAATTCGAGGCAGAACATGGCCCGATCAACAATCCAAAAAATCGCAAGGCATGGAAAGAACTGCTCCCCACGATTGCCCCACAAACACGCGATCAAAAGGCGGGCCATGGCCCCAGCGGACTGCGCGATGATCAGCACGACGATGGCAAAAACGCCCGACAGGTCGTGTCTTGGCTGAATGGAAAATCCTGCGGGGAGAAGCCCTTCTTCATCGCTTGCGGCATCCAGAAACCGCATGTTCCGTTTCTCGCTCCGGACAAGTATTTCGAAATGTATCCGCGTGATAAACTCGTTTTCAAACCCGCGCGTCCCGATTTCTGGAATCAGGCGCCCGCCATCGCCCAAAATGGAAGCTACAAGGAATTCGGCTTCACGCTCGGCACCGAAAACGACGCCATGAGACGCGAATACATGCAGGCCTATCATGCCTGCATTTCGTTCATCGACGCACAGATCGCGCTGGTGCTCGATGCGGTCCGCCGCAATGGACTCTGGGACAACACCATCATCGTCCTCACGTCCGATCATGGCTTCCAACTCGGTGAACATTTCATGTGGGGTAAGGTCACGCTTTTCGAGGATTGCGCCCGCGTCCCT
>Ga0208090_1000184_pt1 | contig 11781 bp, 9 predicted proteins | sample LakMenEpi20Jul12_FD_150718 | JGI IMG/M metagenome (GOLD analysis project Ga0208090, IMG submission 150718) | Freshwater microbial communities from Lake Mendota, WI - 20JUL2012 deep hole epilimnion (SPAdes) | ecosystem: Environmental > Aquatic > Freshwater > Lake > Epilimnion/Euphotic zone ...
ACCATCATGCGGTTTCCCTACCAGGAATTCGACATCCCAACGCTCAAGAAAATCGCCTCCCTCACCGGCGGCGAACATTACTGGGCACAAAACCTCAAATCACTGCGCGAAACTTTCACGACCATCAACCAACTCGAAAAAACCGAAGCCCGCAGCCTCACGATCATCGACGACCGCGAACTGTTCCATTGGTTCATGATTCCATCGCTCATCGCAGCACTCGCCTGTGCCACGCGGCTTGCTTTCAATCCACCTCCCACCGCCTGATCCGATCTTGAACCTCGCTCATCCAGCATGGCTCTTCGCGCTGGCACTGCCACTTATCTTGGCAGTGCTCGCAGTCGTGATCGCACGCTTGCGCCGCTCACAATGGCAGGCCTTCTCCGCCGATCGCTTGCGCACGATTCTCATCAAGCGCCGCAGCCCAGTCGTGCGCTGGATCTCATTTTCACTGTTACTGCTCGCCTGCATCAGTCTCATCATCGCTCTCACCCGCCCGCACGAAAAGGCCGGTACCCGCGAGGAAAAAATCCTCAGCCGCAATGTCCTCATCGCCCTCGACCTCTCACGCAGCATGCGAGTCCAGGATGTGAAACCCGATCGCCTCTCGCGCGCAAAAATCGCCATCTACGAACTGCTCGAAGAACTACCCAACGAACGCGTCGGCATCATCGGTTTCGCCGGCAGTTCGTATGTGTACGCCCCCCTCACCGTCGACCACGCCGCCGTTCGCCAAACGGTCGAGCAGATCGACGAAAACTGGGCGACTCTGGGCGGATCCAACCTCAAAGATGCCGTCGAACTGGCCATCGAAACGCTCAAGAAAACAGGACAAAAACAAAACGCGCTCGTCATCTTCAGCGATGGCGAAAAACACGATGACTCACTCGACGACATCGCCAGCGAAGCAAAATTGGCAGGCGTCAACATCCTCGCCATCGGCATCGGCACGGAAAATGGCGACTATGTTCCCAACGCCGATTTTCCCGGCAACCGCATGATCGATGAAAACGGTCAGCCAGTCATCAGCCGCCTTCAACCTGAGGTCCTGCGCAATCTTGCCGAGGCGACCAACGGGAAGTACGCTGCCGCCGGATCAGGCGACGATATCGCATCGCTAGTGAAAACCTCGATCAAGGAACTCGACGCGTTCGAAATGGAAGGCCGCCAGCGCGAAATTTCCGTCGAGTGCTACCAGTGGTTTCTACTGCCGGCGATCGCGTTCCTGTTTGCCTCAATCATCATCGGCACTCGCTGGCGAGGGGTCGGCAAGGTCGCAGCGGCACTTGCCATATTTTTGATGCCCGATCCTTCTCAAGCCGATGATGCGAAGGACGCGGCACGATTCCTTTCGGAAAAGAATTTCACCGCCGCTTCACAAATTTACCGCAATCTCGCCAAGGAAACTCGGTCATCAAATCTCCGTTCGCGATACCACCTCGGCGATGGCCTCGCCTCGCTGCGCGGTGGCTCCTTCAAATCCGCGCGCACGGCATTCAGCAAATCACTCGACGCCAACAATCCCGATGTTCTGGCCGAGGCCCATCTCGGCATGGCCAATACGCTGTTCCAGCTCGGCTGGGTGGAGCTCGCCGGATCCGCTTACCCACAAGATCCAAAACAAACTCCCGACATGGCGCAGTTTGATCAAATCGCCCGCAGCCGGATCAAAAAAATCGCCGAAGCCCAAGACGACGGCGAAGTGGAAAAAATTGAAGTGCTGATCACTAATTGGACGGATGCCGTCCGCCATTGTGAATCCGCCGAAGCTCAATCCCAAAACAACAACGCCGCAAACAACAACCGGCACATGACAATCACCTACCTCAAGCGCTTGCGCGAATTGCTCGAAGAGGAAAAGGAAAAGGCTCAACAAAACTGCCCCATGCCGCAACCCGGCAGTGATGGCGAATCAGAACCCGACGAGGGCGACGGAGATCCGGACGAAAATCAGGATGGCGACCAACCAAACAAGGACTCGAAATCACCCGGCGACAAAGGCGATAAAAAACGCGACAAGAAAGATGGCTCGGACGGCAAAGAGCCAAAACCAAAGGAAGATAGCGGCAAGGATAAGGGCGACAAAGCCGATGACCCGAACGAAACCCCGGAGAAACGCGCGCGCCGCATCCTAAAGGACAGCGCCGACCTCGAGAAGGGGCCGCTCACGCCGGGTCAACGCGAATTCAATCCACCTGCCAAAGACTGGTAACCCCATGAAAGTAATTCAGCACCTCACGATCATTACGCCCGCGATCATCACGATGCTCGCCTTAAGCCCAATCGTATCCGCCGAAGCAATTAGTCGCCTGTCATCGAGATTCCTCACCCGTGGCGAACAAGCATTGTTGGAAGTTTGCGTCTCGGGCGCAGTTCCAAATTCAATCCCGCAAATTCCAAATATCCCCGGCGTGCAAATCGCCGCCACCAACCGCGGCGCTCAAACCCGACTTCTACCCGGCCGAAAGCTCGAATATGTTTTCGAATTTTTGGTCACCTCCTACGAGGTCGGCAACTTCACCATCCCGCCCATCGAGGTCAATGCCGACGGCTCACCATCAAAAACAGAACCTCTCGAATTTTCCGTATTCAATCCCGACGAATTGAAATGGTCGGAAGTCATAATCGGCGGACGCAGCGTGCCCTACGCCAGCACCTTCAAGGTGATGAACAATCAACCTTACGACGGAGAAACCATCCCGATCGAAATCAAACTCTTCGTGCCACGCGACCTGTTTGTCGAAGATTGGGGCATTCCCGACTTCACCCGCGACGGACTCACCTGCTGGCGTTTCCAACCCTCGCAAATGCGCGGCAATGTGAACTTGCTCGGAGTGCCCTGCGTCTCGGTCGCCTACCCGAGCACACTCACCGCCACCCGCAGCGGCTCGATCGGCATCGGCCCCGCAAGCATTCGCCTCGTCACCACCCAAATGGTCCTCGATGGCTTCCCGCGACGGGTCAATCTCGAGACCAACATCTCGGTTCCAGAACTGCGAGTCAACGCACGCCCGCTGCCACCCAACGCACCAGAAGGATTTGAAAACGCGGTCGGAAATTTCAACATCTCGGCCACGGTCAGCCAAACCGAAGTCACCGAAGGCGATCCCATCCCGGTCGATATCATCGTCAGCGGCAGCGGCAATCTCGATACAGTCCGCCCGCCGAAACCGATCGATTCAGACGGATGGAAAGTTTACGATGCCTCACCCGCTCAACGCGGCGACGAACGCCGCGAGCTCTCAGGCCAAACGGTCTTCCAACAATTCATGCGTCCGCTTGAACTAAAATCCGCACTGCCAGGATTCAAGCTCGTTTACTTCGATCCCAAAAAACAAAGCTACGAAACAGTCATCACCGCGCCCACGCCACTGCAAATGAAACCGGCGCCACAAAGTACCCAAGCGCCCGCACCTGGCACGCCACCGCCCGCAGCCAATACGCCTGTCGAACGCATGACCGATATCCTCGGCATCATCGATTCCTCCAACACGGCTCATTCATCAGTCAAACCATTTCAAAATTGGCTGCTCCACGCGCTCGCCGGATTCATCGCCGCGATCCTCGCCGTCAAGGCCATCGCCATGAGATTCCGAGAACGCCATCCGCACGACCCGGCAAAAAAACAACGCCACAAAGAACTCAACGAACTGGAGCGCATGAAAGGCGACGACCGAATTTCCTTCCTGCTCGCGGCAGGCCATTTCATCGAACGCCAACTCGGCAGCCAACACACACCCGAACTCCAAGCGATCCTCGCCGAACGCGACACGGAATGCTTCAAGCCCAAGCCTTCCGCCAATCCCATCGATCGCTCGCACCGCGAATCGATTCTCAAAACACTTCGCAAAGCGGCACTCGCATGGATCGCACTCGCCATGCTCGGCACGACTCCGCATGCGGACGCGGCCGAGAACGCCAAAACCGCCTACGAAACAGCACGCTATTCTGAAGCGGCAAAACTTTGGCTCGAATCCGCCCCCTACGAATCACTCACTCCCGATGTGCTCTACAACATCGGCAACGCCTGCTATCGCGGCAACTCACCAGGCAACGCCGCCCTCTATTATCGACGCGTTCTCAACCTCGATCCACAACACGCCGAGGCCCGACAAAACTTGCGATTCATTGAGCGAAAGTACGGCTCCATCACCATCAATCGCCCCGCCTTCCAAACGACCCTCGCGAGCATTTCCATCAACATATGGAAAAACCTGCTGTGGGCCGGACTTTGGAGCTTCACCATCTCACTCCTGATCATCGCCGCCACCAAACGCAACTCGTCTGCTCGCCACCTTGCCACTGTCGGCCTGATCCTTGGACCCATCCTCGCCTTTTGCGCAGCTCTCGCATGGCGCGCGTATCCGAAGGACGGCGAATTCGCCAAAGACCAACAACAAGCCGTGATCATTTACGATAACGCCAAGCTTCACAGTGAGGCCTCCCGCACATCGCCCGAAGTGATCGACGCGCCACCAGGCTCGCTCTGCACCATTCTTCACCAATCAGGCCGCTGGTCTTATGTCGGCTTCGCCACGAAAACCCGCGGCTGGATCCCCAACGACATGATCGAAAAAATTCTGCCCGACACAGCACCGAAGTCGCCGGAGTTCCGCAAACCAAAAGCCAACGACAAGTCGGCCTGATCGATCGGAAATTTTTCTCAAGTCGCTCAACCGAAGGCCTTGAGAAACCCGACTTCCATCGCCAATGACTCGGAGGCATTGGTCTCCAAGGTGCGCCTCAATTCATCCAGCGCCTCCATGCGCCTCAAGAGACGCGTCTCGCTTTCCTTTTGCGCCACCGCACGCAGGGCCTCAGCCGATGCGGGGAAATCCAATCCACCCGATCCACTCCGTAATCTCAGCAGGTCCGCCATCCACGCCATCAAAACATCGAAGAGTCGGCTCCTCACATGCTGATACTCAACCTCGACCGATGCCTTGTGGTGATCCGCACGCTCTTTGAGCCATGCCCCATCCGTGCCATCGCGATATGCCGCGATCTCTTCTTTCTCAGTCGCCTTGGCCGCATCCTCAGCTTGCTCGCGCCTCTCTTCCAAAAAGCCCACGAAAGCCGACTTCATCTGCAAGGCCGCAATCGGCGTGCCAAAACCTTTCGACGCGGCACGATTCAAAGCCGCCACCAACTCCGCTCCGCCATCCTCCAACATCGCCCTTCCACCCGTCAGCTGCATCCGCACACAACGCGATAAAATCGTCGGCAATAAACGCTGCGGATTATGGGTCAGCAACAACAACAAGGTGTTGCGCGCCGGCTCTTCGAGCGTCTTGAGAAAAGCATTCGAGGCCTGATCCGACATGCGGTCGGCATCGACAATGACGCCCACCTTATAGGATCCCGCAGGCGCCGCCAAATGCAGGGTCTCTTCCAAATTGCGAATTTCATCAATGCCAATGCGCCGCGACTTCATGCGCGGACGCAGAATTCGCACCCAGCTGTTTTCCAACTCGTCCAATGGCGGCACTTCCTCAACCACCGGCTCGCCAAACAAATCCATCCCGCCGGACTCACCCGACCCGTTGAGCATCCGCACGATCTTTGCCGCAAGCTGCTCTTTGCCCGATCCCTGCGCGCCGCTGATCATAAACGCATGCGCCAAGCGCCCCCGCTCATGCGCGGAGGAAATGAGTTCAAATGCGCGATCCGACGAAAATGCCATCCGCCGCCATGCTCGCCAGCCATGCCCTTTCGCGCAATCCGAAATCCGAATGCCCGACCACTTGCCAAATCTGAATTTCGCATTTATCGAACGCCATGACTTGGAACGACCGATTTCTCCGCCTCTTCGAGACCTGCTCCGCACACTACCAAAATGCTGAGCGCGATTACGACACATGGTTCAGCGCCGCGGACCTCCAACTGCTCGATGAGATCGGCTACAAAACCCGCGAGTTTTTCGACTTCGTCGAGGACTTCTGCGACAAACAATCCCCCTCACCCTCCACCGCACTGCTCATCGCCGCGGTCCGCCGCGATTATTTCCACAGCATCCAAAAACGCCGAAAAAGCGACAAAACCCTCACCCACGACGAGCTCCCCACCTTCGGCGATACACTCAACGACATCGCCTACCTCCCACGCATCCTCACCAAGGCCCGCGCCAAACTCCGTGGCGAACTCGACCCAGACATCATGTACAGCTGCGGCGGTGACCTCAATTTCCTGAAAAACAACGGCGATATTCACCCGGCCGACTTCCTTCGCCAGGTCTGGGCCGCCGGCGAGGATGACCAAAAGCTCGCCAGCTGGGTCGCCGCCCAGGCCCGCTGAAACCACTTGCGCACCTGTCCCTTACCCCCTAGCTTCCCCAGCCCCACACCCCATACCCCATGGCCAGCACACCCGTCATCAATCTCCGCAAAGGACACGCCGTTCGCCACAACAACGAAATCTGCCTCGTCGTCGACCACGAACTCAAGACACCGCCACGCATGGCGTCCTATGTCCAAATGTCGATCCGCAGCGTCGCGACCAAAAAGATCTTTAACCTCCGCCTCACCTCCAACGACTCGCTCGAAGGCGTCGTGCTCGAACGCACCCCCCACGAATATTCCTATAAAGACAGCAGCGGCTACCATTTCCTCGACCCCAGCACCTACGAGGACGCCGTGGTCTATGAGGACCTGATCGAAGGCGTGAAAAATTTCCTGATCGAAGGCCAACTCTACACCCTGCTCATCGCCGACGGCAGCGTGGTCTCGGTCGACCTCCCCCTCACCATGACGATGACGGTCACCGAGTCCTCCGAAGGAGTGAAAGGCGACTCGGCCAACAATGTTTACAAACCCGCCACCATGGAAACCGGCCTCGTCGTCCAGGTCCCGCTCTTCATCAATGTCGGCGAAAAAATCAACGTGAAGACCGAGGACAATTCCTACCTCGGTCGCGCCTGACCCCTACCCGGATCGCATCCTAAGATCCTAAAAATTCCCGCAAGGGCACCCTTCTTCTGAGGGGTGCCCTTTTGCTTTCCAGGGACGATTTCGCCCCAAAATTCCGCCGTCAAAAGGCTCTGGAAGCGTGATTCTTGAGGGAAATCGACGATATCATGGGGTTTTTTGCACATTTAATTTAGATATATTGAAATTCTATTGACACGAAACAAAATTTTTGAACTTTTGAAATTGTCATGAAACCCATCCCTTCCCTTGCGAGTCTGTTGATGGTCATCTGCATGCCGTCTGTGGCACTCGCTTTCACCGAGTCGCAACCAGGAGCGGCCAGTCCAAACGCGAACGCCATTCACACGGTCCGCGTCGGCGACTGTTTCGACAAAATCGCTCGCGCCAATGACTGCAGCGTCGCCGATTTGGCAGCAGCCAATGGTTTGCCAACCGACGCGATCCTCCAACTCGGCCAACAACTCAAACTGCCCGCTTCACCCGCCACGCCCGTCGCAGAAGACATCCCTACCGCCAATCAAGTACCTTCCACTCCAAGCCCGGTTGCCAATCCCTCGCACACGATTCAACCTGGCGACACCTATTCAAAAATCGCCAAGCAATACAAAGTTTCTGTCGACTCGCTAATCGCTGCCAATCCCACCCTCAAACCCACCGCATTACGCCCTGGTCAAAAAATTCTCCTGCCCGATACAGGCGAAACTATGGTGCAAGACATGCCGGAGGAAGTGAGTGACTCGGCAAAGATCACCGAGCCGGTAACCGATAATCAGCAAAGCCCGCCAAACATCGCTGCCGACGCCATCGATGAGACCGGCAAGGCCGATCAGATTTTGATTCATCGCACTGCACGCACCGTCGCCACGGATCGCGAAATGACATATGGCGAACTCGCGACTCTGTACGGCACCGAAACGCAACGGCTCAACTCGCTCAACGGTCTTGATCTTCAACCCAGCACAGTAGTGGTGAAAGGCGCCGATCTCCTAGTGCCAGTGAGCCTTTCCCGTTGACCCCTGCCATAGCCCCTCGCAAGCGAATCCCGCTTGCCGCGGCAGCACCCCGCCACTAAGATTCGGCCAAATGTTGGTCCGGATTTTCACCTTCCGCTTGGCTCATGCCATCGGCTGTCTCGCGCTGCTTACCATCGCCCAGGAAGCGTCGGCGCAAATTCGGCCGCCTGCTGTCGGCGAGTCCGCTCAGTTCGATCCGTCGGATGCCTACTTCCAAGCCTTTCTCTCGGTTCGCTCGTCCGAGGAGCTCGAGTCGCGCGGTGATTTCGCCGGAGCCATGGAAAAACTCCAACGCGCCCAACAACTCTTCGGTACCATCCGCAAGTTCTACCCGGAATGGAAACCGGAAATGGTCGCTACCCGCAGCGAAAAAACCAACGAAGCCGTTTCACGCGTCAGCCAAAAAGCCAAAGACCAACTCGACCGTAACCGCAACGCGGTCGCCGAACTTGAAGGCGGCGTGAAGCAGGCGGTACAGACTCCCGATAACCGAGCCATCAAAACGGCCGACCCGCTCGTCATCAAGGAAGACCCCGCCACTACCCAGCGCCTTGCCGCCGCCGAGGCCGAGGTTCGCCGGTTGCGCGATCTCGCCTCAAAGGCGCCTGAACAAGCCTCGCGCGAAAAATCTCGCGCCGATGACATGCGACGCCAAAACGACTCACTCAAGGCCGAGCTCAAACAAGCGGAAAACAATCTCCAGAACCTTAGGGCAAAATTCACCGAAGAAATGGCCAAGGCGACAAAGCCGCAATCCCCCATCATCAAGGACGACCCCGCCACCACGCAGCGCCTTGCCGCCGCCGAGGCGGAAGTTCGCCGGTTGCGCGATCTCGCCACAAAGGCACCTGAACAAGCCTCGCGCGAAAAATCTCGCGCCGATGACATGCGACGCCAAAACGATTCGCTCAAGGCCGAGCTCCGCAACGCCGAGGCAAACCTGCAATCCATGCGCGCCCGACTCGCTGCAGCCCCGGTCGAAAACGAAGTGAAATCCCTCAACCAACGCATCGAATCACTCGAACAAGAACGTCAGGCAATGGCCATGGCCCTCACACAGTCGCGCGGCAGTCATACGGAGGCACTCAGCCGCATCGCTACACTCGAGGCCGATCTCAAGGTGCTTGACCAAAAGCGCAGCGACCTCGACCGAGACCTCAAGACCGAGCGCGATGTCGCCAACTCAGTCGTAGCCGGACAACGCAAACAACTCGACTTGCTCGAAAAGCAACTCGAACAAAAAAACTCGGACCTCGCCAGCGCCAACGAAAAAATCTCCAACCTCTCAAAGGAACTCGATGAAAGCCGAATGGCATTTTCCCAACTGCGTAATGAGCATGACACGCTCATCCAGGAACGCGACCAGATGTCCGCACTCCTCAAGCTCAACGAATCAGGCCGCATCCAGGATTTGATCGAACAAAACATGTCGCTCGCGAAAAACCTGCGCGAAGCCAACGAGAAAGTCGAAGGCCTCAGCCGCGAGAACAATTCCGACAAAGACGCCTACACCGATGCCCTCCGCGACCTCGCGATCGCAAAATCCCAAATCAACAATCTCCAACAGGAAAAACGCGATCAGGAAAAACGCCTCGAAGAATTGGAAAAACGCCTGAGGTCCGAGGAGGCCGCCCTCGCGAAAGGAGAATCGAATTCCGACCCAGCCGAAACCGAGCTCCTGCGCGACATCATCAAGCGCCAACTGCGCACCCAGGAACGTCGACGTCAGGCTCGCGAATTGCTCGTCGACGCCGCACGCGAACTCGGCACCGCCGACGATCGCATCTCACGAGCCATCGAAATTTTCGACACCGGCGAAATCGCGCTCTCACCCGAAGAACAAAAACTCATCGCCGACCGCCAGGTCGACGGCGAATTTGTTTCCCCCTTTGCTCGCGACCGCGCAAGCGTCAGCCAAGCCACCAGCGAGCTCAACCGCGACATCACGGTCTTCGAACGCACCGCGGAAAAATCTTTCGTAGCCGGACGCCTTCTCCCTACCCGCGAGCTGTATGAAATGATCATCGAACAACATCCGGGCCACATTCCCTCACTCTGCAAACTCGGCGTGGTCCAGCTGAAACTGGATGACCCAATGGCAGCCATCGACGCCTTTCGCCGCGCCGTAGAACTCGAGGAAAACAATGCCTATGCGCACCGCATGCTCGGGTTCTCATTCATGCGCGTCGGTGACATTCCAGCCGCAGATAGTTCCATCGCTAAATCCGTCGAGCTCGCACCCAACGACGCTAAAAGCCAACTCCTGCTCGCAACGTTGCGCTATCGTCTTGGGCGCCTCGGCGAAGCGGAATCCCACTTCAAGGCCTCGATCAACGCCGATCCGATGCCAAGCGAGCCCTACTACAACTTGGCAATCCTCTGCTCGCGCGACCGCCGCTTCGAAGACGCGAAAAATTACTACCAACAGGCGCTCGAGCGCGGCGCCCAACCAGATTCCAAACTTGAGGAAACCATCAGGCGGCAATGATTTCCCAATATCACATGCTATGGGCCACGCTGTTGATCACTGCATCGTGCTCGAATGAAACGAAGATTGCTGAATCCGCTCCCACTCACAAACCCTTCAGCCAGCGGCTCAACGAGAAGAGCGGCTACACCCAGGACTCCGAAGGCAATTGGAAGGCCCTGGGAGGCAAACGCAGCTCGTTCGAAAGCCAAGGAGCATCTCCGCATTTTCAAGGCGAACATCGGAAATCTACCTACAAAACCGGCGAATATGCGAAAAAATCCTGGTGGGGAAACAAGGACTACGGCCGCAAAAAATATGACGGCAACACCGATGGCAGCCGTTTCATGACACCCTCTGAACTCGATGGCAAAAACGCACGCGAAGGCGGCACGGCGGCCGAAATCCCCGACACCTACATGACCAATAAATTTGCGACCAACGAAGCGAGGGAAGCGGGCACGCGAAATATTTCTAAAACCTCCGATGCCGAAACCGAATCGCGCCGACGCGTTTTCCAGCAACCGGAAATCATCGACTGGCGTGAACAACGCTCGCTCAGCGTCGAGCAATCAAAGGGCATCCTCGGACGGTAAGATAAGCCCTAAAGCCCTTTTCCGGCAACTTGCTCGAGTGCGTCCAAAAGAATTTTTTTGATGGTCTCCCAACGCAGGGGCTTACCCTCGAGAAAGAAATTCTGCGAAACCTCCAAACGGATCTGAGCATATCGCGCCGGATCGTTTTCGCGCGCCAATGCCATCGCAAAGGCACCGGTATCTGCAACGCAAACACAGCGCGCATCGACATCGCCAGCCCTCAAATTCGCGCCCCACTGGCCCGCCAATGATTCGCCCAAAACAGATTTCTCCGGCGTGACCAGACTCACCCGTCCGCCATGATTCGGATCCGTGTGCACCATCACATGCACCACGCTTTCATAACGCCGCAAATCTTCCGCAATCCGTTGACGCAATTGCTGACGATAAACCCTCTCATGCCTATCGACAATCCTCAAGCGCATGCTCTCGGGAATCTTTTCGGAAAAACGGCTCCACCTTTCATCACCATCCTTTTCCAAATCGATCAGCAAACGCGTCACGTTGCCATGCACCAAAGGCGTCCGAAATCTCATCGCGAAGGCCTGACTCAAATTCAAAGCCCCCGGCTCCCAACCTTCGTTTGAAGTTAGGGCTTCCTCGCTGCCTTGAAAATATTCGCGGTAAGCCTCCGGCACCGTGCAGGTCGCATGCTCACAACTGAAAAGGAAGTTAGTCATCGGTAATCAGAGGTCTATCATCGCTATCCATACACACCTGTTTTTCCAATGGCAATCCCTCATCGTGGCCATGACCGGCATTCAGGACCAACGACGGAT
>Ga0208090_1000187_pt1 | contig 11680 bp, 3 predicted proteins | sample LakMenEpi20Jul12_FD_150718 | JGI IMG/M metagenome (GOLD analysis project Ga0208090, IMG submission 150718) | Freshwater microbial communities from Lake Mendota, WI - 20JUL2012 deep hole epilimnion (SPAdes) | ecosystem: Environmental > Aquatic > Freshwater > Lake > Epilimnion/Euphotic zone ...
CTCCTGCAGGAGTTGTTACTACACTTGCTGGGTCAGGCGCACCTGGATCTGCCGATGGAACAGGAGCGGATGCTTACTTCAATTATCCTGGTAAACTGTCCATTTCGTCAAATGGGGATATTTATGTAAGCGAGCCAAACAATCAGCTTATCCGTAAAGTCACTCCTTTAGGCGTTGTTACTACAGTGGCGATGGCTACTCCCACTGCTTTGAAAATATATTCTGACATACTACACTTTACAAATAATACTTCAATCCAAACGATTACAGGGAGCAGGTCCTTTGCAACTATGAGCATAACTGATTACACTTCATCCATATCTATCGTTCAAACAACCAATTTAATTGCTGGTATTCCTAATTTAGCAGGGTCTAATAATGGTACTTCAAGAGGTGCAGCATTTAATACTCCAAATAACATTACATCTGGCCCAGATGGAAATTTTTATGTAGCCGACACACAAAACCATTGTATTCGTAAAGTAACTCCTGCAGGAATTGTGACTACATTTGTAGGATTACCAGGTAATCTTGGTTTTTACAATGACACAGGAACAAATGCTACATTCAATGGGCCTAGAGATATTGCATTTGGTCCAGATGGAAATATGTATGTAGCTGACCAATACAACCATGCTATCCGTAAAGTAACTCTTGCAGGAGTTGTTACTACACTTGCTGGGGGAGGCATCGGTGGTTCTAATGATGGAACAGGAACACAGGCTTACTTTCATCTTCCTGCAGGGCTGGCAGTTGGCCCAGATGGGAATATATATGTAGCCGACAGAAACAACAATCGTATCCGTAAAATAACTCCTGGGGGGGATGTTACTACATTTGCTGGGTCAGGCGCAGGTGGAGATGGCAATGGAACAGGAACAGATGCTGAATTCGCCTATCCTGAAGGGCTGGCATTTGACACAAGTGGAAATATATATGTGGCTGATTCAGTCAACCATTCTATCCGTAAAGTAACTCCTGCAGGAGTTGTTACTACACTTGCTGGAAACCCAGTCTCACCTGGCCCTGAAGATGGAACAGGGACAGATGCTCATTTCCTTTATCCTTATGATGTGGCAATTGGCCCAGATGGAAATATTTATGTAGCCGACCAAGCCAACCAGCTTATCCGTAAAATAACTCCTGGAGGAGTTGTCACTACAATTGCTGGAACCCCAGGAGCAACTGGTTTTACAGATGGAACAGGAACGAATGCTAATTTCTGGAATCCCTCTGGCCTGACAGTTGCCGCAAATGGAGATATTTATGTGGCGGATACAGGTAGCAGTCTTATCCGTAAAGTAACTCCTGGAGGAGTTGTTAGTAGATTTGCAGGAAGCCCACAATTTAATGCTCATGTTGACGGCGATAGTAGTATCAGAGCGACATTTTATGTTATAAGAGATTTTGCAATTACACAAAATGGAGATATTTATGTAGCCGATACATACAATCATTGTATCCGTAAAATAAGTTCTTCTGGAGTTGTGACTACACTTGCTGGAAACCCAGGCGTATATGGAGCTGCCGATGGAACAGGAACAAATGCTCAATTCTATAACCCTTATAGCCTTACTGTTGACGCATATGGGAATATTTATGTAGCCGACCAAGCCAACCATTCTATTCGTAAAATAACTCCTGGAGGAGTTGTTACTACACTTGCTGGAAACCCAGTATCAGTTGGCCCTGTAGATGGAACAGGAACAAATGCTACATTCAATAATCCCTCTGGCCTGGCAATTGGCCCAGATGGAAATATTTATGTAGCCGACCAAGGCAACCAGCTTATCCGTAAAATAACTCCTGGAGGAGTTGTGACTACACTTGCTGGAAGCCCAACAGGCGTATATGGAGCTGCCGATGGAACAGGAACAGATGCTACATTCTGGACTCCCTCTGCACTGGTTGTTGACGCAAATGGAAATATTTATGTAGCTGACACAGGCAGCAACCTTATTCGTAAAGTGACTCCTACAGGAGTTGTTACTACATTTGCTGGCTCAGGCACACCTGGTCTTCTAGATGGAACAGGAACAAATGCTAATTTATATTACCCCGAACGTCTAGCAATTGCCTCAAATGGGGATATTTATTTAGCTGACTCAGCCAACCAGCTTATCCGTAAAATAACTCCTTCTGGAGTTGTTACTACTATAACGAATCAACTATCATTCTTATTCTCCGTATTTATACTCTCTAACACATTATATTGGGGAACTAGTTATACAATCAATACAGTTGATGCGGGGCCAGAAACAAGCTACTACTCAACCGTCACAACATCCATAGTTCCTGTCGCCGGCGGCAGTCTAGAAAATCCCAATGTAGCTGCCATTTTATCTGCATCCTCTGCGTTAAGACAATCCGAAACGTTGGCGGCACAGCAGTCTGAGTATGTGTTAGAGACGCAGAAGGCATATACAGAACTAACTGGCATAGTTGGCAAATATGAGAATTTGCTAAGTGAAAAAGATGCCATTGGCAATAAGCTGAAAACTGCGTTGGCGGGTGGTAAAACGATATCAGAAATTCTTGACTTGCAAAAACAGTTTGCCGCAAAAACACAAGAGTTATCAAAAGTAATATTTTATAATGATGCTGCGATAAGCAAATATTTATCTGCTGATACAAAGGGAAGTCCTATACAAAGTGTCGTGGATACACTTACAGATAGTATGAATAATTTGATATCTGTGGGCGTTCAACAAAAAATAGACAGTGCTTCCAAGGATGTGTCAAAGGCGTTTGTTGCTTTGAATACGGCGAGGACCGAGCAGGCGGCGGCGCAAGGTGTGTATGACCTGCTCAACGAGGAAATGAACACGGCTATAAATCAAGGGAAAATGATGGCTGATGCGGCGACCACACAGGACGCGCTGAATGCCGCTACAACAGATTTGGCAAACAAAACCGCCGCCACCAACTATGCCGAAAAAGCATACAAGGCGGCTGTTGATAAGTATAATTTATACCAGGCGCAGAATGTAAATCTGCCCACTACATTTGCAATGCAGGGCGCCGAGATTAGCACAATCATGTCGACTGTCACGGCGACTGCCAACTTATCGGTAAGCTCTATCAATGCCGCCAAGAATAATAACCTTACACGTAATCTGACGCAAACATATTCCCAGATGATGCAAATGTCCACCATGGTTCAACAATATAAATCTCTATATAGCACTACAACTGCAGAATTCAATGTAGCGATTGACCAAGGAAAGGGTCTTTCAGAAATCCAGGGTCTGCGTGGCAAGCTACAAGAGATTTCAAATAATCTTTCCAAGGATACATCCAATCTTACGAACACAGCCAATGCATACACCAGCTCTCTTCTTGTCGCCGTGGAAAGCGAGGGCTCTAAATCAATTCTTGACGCTCTTGCGCTTACACAGACAAAGATAACAGAAGGTGCAAAGGCGAATGCCCTATTGAACACGCTTATTGAAGCAAAGGAAAAGGTGTTTGCGTTAACTGCAGAAGACGCCGCTGCACAGTCAGAGCTTGTGGTGGCGAATTCCGCCATTCAAATTGCGATGAAGGGTGGCGATATCCCCCAAGAAAAATACGACGCTGTCTTGGTGGCGAGTAATAAGGCGGCGATAATTCGTAAGAATCTCGTGCGTGCGAATACGGCAATGATGAACGCCCAGATAAATATAAATATGAATCCGAATGTGGAAGCGATTAATGCTCTCGCCACGACGACATATATAAAACAAAATGCAAAGGCGGAATCCAATACATTAATGGCGCAATATAAAGAGGCGAAGGCGACGAAGGAAGCGGCGGACAGGGATTTGGCTATTGCGATGGATGCTTTACAGATAGCTACTACAACATTTGACAACGCAATCTCCTCTGGCACAGAATTACATAATATTCAGAATGCTAGAGATGTCATGAATGCCGCCGAAATCCAAGTAAAAGCTGCAAATCAAGTCGAAAAATATGCCAAGGATGCACTTGAGCTTGCTATACAAAATGCAAAGGTAAATCCTGTTGCGAATTCTCTAATTATTACACGGGAGGTGTATGATGATAATGCACTAGCTGGTGCTAAGGTGAATGCCGAACAATATAAGCTGAACTCGCTGAATGCAGAGTTGACAAAGGCGACGGCGGCAGCGGCGGCAGCGGCTACGGCGGCTACAACAGCACGGACAAATTTAGAAACATCTAATGCAAGTGCCGTATCCCAGGAAATGGTGGATTTGCGTAGCGCGGCAGATTCTGCAGCAGCCGCCTCTGATGCGGCACAAACGGCGTTGGATAATATGCGTAGGAATGTGTTAGAGCAGAAGGATGTGCTTGATGCCGCTACAGCTGCATTCCAGGCAACACAGGCCGCTCTAGTGGAAAACAACATAAGAGTGTATATGATACTCAATGGATTTGTGTTTGTTTCTGTTGATGGATTTAACAGTGTAAGTAGATATGTTCTACAAAAAACGTTTGTGCCTTCAACACTGACAACTGGTTTGTCAGTGTCTCTTGAAACCATAAGCTTCATGCCAATTGATTTGTGGGAATATGATCCTGCAACAAATTACACATTAGGTAATATAGTAAGCTACCCTGATATAAACGGAGATGAGTATGTATGTTTAACATCTGCACAAGATCCGAGAGGAAATTCTTTCACTACTATATCAGGTAAGGACCCAGTCTCTTACCCAACGCTATGGAAAGAAGTGGAAGTATTAAAGTTAAAATATGTTTCTGCAACCGATTTAATCATACAAGGTGCAACGAGTTCAGGAATGACAATAAGTGCAACACTTACAGGAGATTTAGCGAATCTAACAACACTCTTTATAAATTCAGATATAAGCGGAAATAACACGTTGTTGAATGGATTAACTATATTTGGACCAGGCATAAGATCATCCACCTTAGGAGTTCCAGCAACTATTTCATCAACAGAATATACAAATAACAGATCCAAAATAAATATTACAGCCACCATGAGTTTTACAAATGAGACTGGAACACTTCAAAACTTATATATTAAAAACGGCAAAACTATATTGTCGGCGGCTGTGCAGAGTTATAATACATATATCACAGGATTAGTAACAAAAGGCCTTGTTCCTGATGTGAGGCTCGGCTTTTTGACGAATACATTTGTAGATAGGACAAAACTTCCTGGAATTATTAATCCAGGAATTGCCTTTTCTGTTGGAACAACATCTATCACACCAACAGATAAGGGGACATATAGCGCATCTGCCATTTACACAATGGGAGATGTTGTATCAGATGTTTACACAAGTAAATATATATGTATGGTTGGTCCTACATCGACAAATACACCATATTACACCACAGGAAATGCCCCTGTAGAAAGTCCAGGAACATCGCTATATTGGTTCGTCCTTGAAAATCGGGGCTGGAATACTCTAACATACAATACCGCTACAGATATTAACCTACAAATTACAGGATTCGGCAGTATATTATGGACTTCCCCAGAGTATCCTCCCAACACAATCATACAAGTTGATTCCAATTTCCTCCAAGGCTATACCTTATTTGGATCAGGAATATTAGAGAGAACTACGGTTATCAGTTCAGAATATGCCTTTGCAAATAACAATAGATATTCCTATAAATTGATTCTGGATGCTCCCACAAGTGCAAATCTTTCTGATACTTTCTATGTAAAACAAGGAAGCGAGCCGCTTGTAATAACTACACAAACAAAACTATGCGAGGTTCTTTCTGTATTCATGAATACCGCTGCAACAAAATCCGTAGATATATTAAATGCAACAACAGTGCAAGGTGCTGCGACTCTTATAAATCAAATTGTAAATCCAGACATAGACGCGCTAAAGAATTTGTATCCAACCAATACTAGACTCATCCCCTATATAAACGTTGCTACTACTGTTGTAAACCAATGTCTGAATGTAGCAACTTCACAGCAACAACTTGTGCAGTTATATGCCAACAATCAAATCACCGCTGCTGAATTTAATGCGGCCAAGACAACAAATACTACTAAATTCACAGCAATACAAACACAAGTAACCCTCGCTGCATCTGCTGTTAATGCACAAGATGTCGCTACGGCGACTACAAAGGTGACCGTCATTGCAACCCAACAAAGCAACGTGATTGCTGACCCTACCGTGAAAGTATATCTCTTGGCCAGTGATTACAGTGGAACAGGTGCATGGACCGATAAGTCTGGTAATGGTAAGAATGCAACACTCTTAACAGGAACTATATCAAAAACAACCAATTCTATTGTTCTGAATGGCACTACTGCATGGAAATTCAGTGATGTAAATGTAGGAAACGCCTGGACTGCCTCTGTGTGGTATAAGCAGACTGGAACAAACGGCGGTAATGGCTATATTTTAACACAAGGATTGTATAATTCCACAAATAAAGTTAATTTATCAATCGGTAGAGGAAATAACAGTGTGGCGAATAATAATTTCAACGTATTTGGCTTTTATAATCAGGTGAATAATCAGACATCGTATCCGCGTAGTATTAATCTCGACACAAATATATGGGTAAATCTCCAATTAACTTGGAATGGAACAAATCTTTCTCTGTATCGCGACGGCTTTCTACTCCAAACCGTAGTATCTGGAGGTGTATCTGAAAGCTCTGTTCTAGACTATCACATTGGCTATCGCCAAGACGTTGGACCACAAGGTTTTGTAACAGGCGAAATCGGCGAGGTTCGTATTTTCAATAGACCCCTGACCGCCACAGAAGTTTATAAGACACATTGCACAAATATAACAGCATTTACAGGTTTGATTGCATGGTATAACGCGGCCGATTATAGTGGAACGGGCGACTGGAAAGATAGAGTTGTCTTTGGAAATAAAGCAACGGTTTTCTTCGGAACTCCTTCCATAAATACCTCGAATAAATCGATTGTATTTAACGGCCAAACATCTTTCAGATTCTCTAACGTGGCTGTAGGAAATGCATGGACTGTAAGTGTATGGTATAAGAAATACAATACGGCAACGGGAAGCTCTGTAATCCTATCACAACTAGCGACAGCTGCCAACAATATCTTCATATCTGATACAAGCGGAAATAACACAGTAAGTGTTGGGTTCAAGCCGACGAACGATACTACACTCAGGCAAACAAGCGGACTCCCTTTAACAACGGATGTTTGGGCAAATATACTAACAACATGGAATGGCACAACTCTGACTACATATCTAAACGGCACCCTGAACTCTTCCTCTACCCCAGGGGGTGGCGTAATATCTTCAGACAATGCAACTCCATATATTCTCGGATCAGACTTCGATGGCAGTGATGCAAAATTCATCAAAGGTGAAATAGGAGATGTTCGTATATATAATAAAGCAATTAGCTCTACTGAAATCTCGGCCTTGTATAATACAACTCTGATGTCAGTGACGGGTCTAAAAGCTTGGCTAAGGGCTTCAGATTATTCTGGCTCTGGAAAATGGATGGATAAGACCGGCTCTGGATATGATGCTACCCTAGAAAATGGCGCAATTGCTATAAATGCTGATGTGAACGGTATAACGCTAAATGGTGGAACAAGCTGGAAACTCCCCAATCTAAATCTCGGCAATTCATGGACGATTATGGTCTGGTATAAAATTACGGGGGCTATTGGTAGCACTGCAACTATTTTAACACAGATTTCTTCTGCAGGGGTGAATACCAACGCAACTCTTGGATATATAAGTGGAACAAATTTAACTGCTGGATTTGCCAATAGTAATTCTTGGACAAATAGCGGAACAATACCACTTACAACAAATATATGGACGAACATTCACGCAACATGCGACGGCGCAAATATACGCACATATGTAAATGGAGTATTGTCATCCACTGTATCTGCAAATTCTCTTCAAGATAATGGTCTAGAATATCGTATAGGAGGTTCCTGGAGTAGTGCTCCCCCTTATGTAATAGGAGAAATCGGCGAGATTCGTATATATAATAGACCTTTGACACAATACGAAATAGCAGACGAATATTATACAACTGTTGGATCATACAATTTTGCTGTATCAAATCCTTCTTCTCTTGGAAATCTGAGATTCTGGCTGGACGGAGATGACCCGAACGCAACTGGAACAGCACCTGCAGTAAATAGCACTCTGACCACTTGGAAAGACAAATCTACGAATGCAGTAACGCCTACACGTTCAGGCAGCACAACAGGTCTAGTGTATGCTGGCCCTATGACTGGCGTTTTATGGAATGCTACATCATATCTAACACTGCCCACTGGAACACTCCCTAACGGAAACAGCTCGTTCACATATTTCTTCGTGGTAAAATCACCAAATCAGAATAATACAAGACTTGTAAATATTGGAACTACAAACCAGGTAGGAACCCAACTAGGCTTACATTACCGTGGCAGCGATATGAATTTCTTCCAACCAGATTTAACAACAACCGTGCCTCCTGCAAACCAGATAAATATTATAAGAATTTCATACAATAGCACAACAAGAAAAAGAATAATATCTTTGAATGCCGCCACTGGGGCAACTGATACATTGGCGAGTTCACTAAATCTCCCAACAACTTCACAAATCATAGGAGCGAATACAGGAGGAGGTGAAGTAATAAACGGCAATTTATACGAAGTGCTTGTATATTCCAGCGTATTAACAGGCCCACAGCGCCAGGGTGTGGAAGGATATCTGGCATGGAAGTGGGGATTCCAAACCACCTTGCCGTCCACCCACCCTTACAGAAACGCCCCTCTGGCAGCTCCTTCACCTCCCACGGGTCTAACAGGAAGCATTATAACGGAATCGGCATTTACAGTATCGTGGACGGGCGGTGCACAAGCCACCTCTTACACATACACGCTAAACGGCGTAGCCACCACGCCCACTAGAAACAATGGACTAACTTCTAAATCTGCAGGCTTCACAGGCTTATCCCCTCTAACACAATACACCGTGGTTGTCACAGCTGTAAATGCCATTGGCTCTGTAACGTCATCTTCCGTATCAGTTACAACAATTGCTGATGTAAATATCAAAGCTGGCCTACAGCTATGGCTAGATGGAAAAGACCAATATACGATGACGATTACAGGAACAAACACAGTAACTCAGTGGAGGGATAAATCTGTTCTCTTAAATAATGCAACAGCGGTAGGAACACCTACTTTATCACTAACGGATGGAATGCTATTCAACGGCTCAAGTTATTTTAATCTTCCTAATGGAAGTATACCTTTTGGAAATTCTTCGTATTCTATATATGCCGTTTTCAGTTTTTCATCTATTCCTTCTGATCATGCTGTAATATCAGGCGGTACTAATACAAGTTTCGGCGGTGTATTTATACGTTCTGCATCAAATAAATTATCGTATGGCTGGTTTGGACCTAACGTACAAGCAAGTACAACTGCATCAATTTCATCTGGAACACGATACATGGCTAATACAAATTATCTATCAGGTGGCAATACTGGATATGGATATTTGAATGGAAATACTCAACCAACCTTTCCAATAGGAAATTCTCGTGTTCAGCCTAACACAAATAACTTAATAGCAAACTCTCCATTTGGAATTATGACAGGCACCATATCAGAAATCCTAGTCTATGACACGAGCCACACCACGACACAACGAGAGAATGTCGAAGGATATCTGGCGTGGAAGTGGGGCTTACAAACACAGCTGCCTAGCAACCACCCCTATCGCAACTCTCCTACTATATAAAGAAACATAGGCTGTATTAATACTGAAAACAACTTTATCCAAGAATCCCCAAGATTCTTAGATAAACTAAAACTCACCACCGCTCCCACTCTAATTCCGTGCATACGTCTTCGTAATATCGGCGAATGTCTTCGAATTCACGATTTCCGTCACTTCCAGCGTGAGCGACCAATCTGCATCCAACATATTCACCAATTTACCCCAAGGGTCTAAGATACTCACTTGGAAAAACGGAATAGTTACAGGCGACAAAAATGTATATTCTTTACGAAGCAAATTGCTTCCATCATCAAATTGTATTTGATAATAGTTATCCTTTAACACAAGTTTCGCAAATGCGTCCACGTGCGTCTCATTATTCAGACGATGCGTAACATTTACCACCATATCAGGACATTTCAGTTGAAGAAGATAATACGGTGTTGCTTGCACGTTGATAACACTTGATGCTGAAGTGGAATATAGAGAAGTAGATTGAATAAATGTAGAAGTTACAAGAGATTCTCTGAAACCTAAATAATATCCAAGCCCCCAATGCGTAGGACGATTTGCTATATCAGGAATAAGCGAAGCAAAATCAATAGTAAACGGAATAACTGGATTGGATATCGTTACAAAACCATTTATGGTATTCAAGCTACATACAAAGGCGGAGTGAATATTCTGAAGCATACTCTGAACTGTATTTACAAGGGCACCCGCTGTATAATTGCCTTCCAATAACTGTCCGCTCTGAATGTATCTGCCACTGCCGGCCACTTTGATGGCGAATGTATCATTCCCTTTCGCAGTGGAAAAAGCATGCTCTACCAAAGGTATTTCTGCACTCGCCAGACGGACACGAATGATGTTTTTCAATGGCGTCGGATTTCTTATACGAAATTCGGAATTCACGTTATTTTTCAAATCGGAAAAGCGAGAATCCAAGGAATGTATGGAAATCTGGTATTTGGAAGCATCGACGAGCCCTTGCTCCATACTAATATCCCTTTTACACAGTTTTTGGGGGACTTTTACCGCTTGTGTAAGAGGTATGGTTGGACTCTTGGATATAGTTGCCTAGCGTCCTAGCGGCCTGTGGACCCGGGCTCGCAAGCAGAGCTTGCTCACCAGGCTCTAGCGTCCTAGCGGCCTGTGGACCCGGGCTCGCAAGCAGAGCTTGCTCACCAGGCTCTAGCGTCCTAGCGGCCGCTAGACCCGGGCTCGCAGAGCTCGCCTGGGCCCACAGGGCATTAATGCCCTGTGGACCCGAACCCTCCATCTCCACGCGCCGATTCCGGCAGCACGTCAACAATACTCATACGAGTAATATCGCTCATGTCCCCTGCAACAATCTGAACAAGCCGCTGACCCTTCTTAACCTCCACCTTCTCCGCCGTAGTGTTCCAGAGTGCAGCAATCAACTCGCCCCTATACGACTTGTCAATAACTCCCACGCTGTTCATAAGCATCAGGCCCGTCTTAGAAATGGAAGAACGAGGAAGCATCCAATAATGCGACAGCTGCCCATCCTTTGTTATCACCACCCGAACCTTCATTGACACCATCTTCCGCTCACCAGGTGCAAACTCCACATCGCCAGGAACATACAAGTCAAAGCCGGCATTCTCGCCATCCAGCAAAGTATCCTTGTAGAAAGAAGCACTCTCTTCACTGGGTAAAAGGAATAGTTGGGGCATTCGTCGAATCTATGTATCATATACGACCCCATTTTAGCCCGAAACTATGTTTTTTCTAAATACAGGCCTAAAGATATTCCGCAAACAAAAAGTTGATTTAGCGGGGGCTTAGAAACTTAGTCCCTATTCAACAGAAGATGCCTGCTGGGTTCTATGCTCCTTCTTCCGAGATTGAACCCGTTGTAGGTATTCAGATTTGCATCTTCAGTCCCGAGGAGATTGAGCGGCGCTCTGTCGTAGAGATTACGAACGGCGGAACATACGAAGGGAACGAGCCGA
>Ga0208090_1000188_pt1 | contig 11674 bp, 7 predicted proteins | sample LakMenEpi20Jul12_FD_150718 | JGI IMG/M metagenome (GOLD analysis project Ga0208090, IMG submission 150718) | Freshwater microbial communities from Lake Mendota, WI - 20JUL2012 deep hole epilimnion (SPAdes) | ecosystem: Environmental > Aquatic > Freshwater > Lake > Epilimnion/Euphotic zone ...
CCCAAACCATGATTGAAACACTGCAACATTTCGTAAGGGCTGGACTTTTCTTTTGGCTCGTCGCCTTCGGCCTCGGGACCACCCAAGCCGCCGTGCCGCAACAGCTCAACCACCAGGGCCGCGTGGCGGTGAATGGAGTGAACTTTGATGGCAACGGCCAGTTCAAGTTTGCGTTGGTCGACGCCAACGGATCGACCACCTATTGGAGCAACGACGGCAGCAGCAGTGCCGGCTCGCAGCCAAGCTCGCATGTGACGCTTGCGGTGAGCAAGGGGCTTTATTCGGTTCTGCTCGGCGACACGACGCTCACCAACATGACAGCGCTCGCTGCGAGTGCCTTGGATCATGAGGATGTGCGCCTGCGGATTTGGTTCAGCGACGGCAGCAGCCTTGGTTTCCAACTCATCACGCCCGATCAGCGCTTGGCTGCAACGCCCTATGCGTTGCTTGCGGCCCAAGCGACATCGGCCACCGGTTTTGACGGCTCGCTTGCAGGCGATGTGACAGGCACTCAGGGGGCGACTTCGATTGCGGCCACGACGGTGACGGGCAAGGCGCTGACGGGTTACAGTTCGGCAAATGGCACGATTTCCGCAGATGACACGATCCTGACTGCGATCAACAAGCTCAACGGCAACGACGGATTGAAAGCGAATCTGGCATCGCCAAGTTTCACGGGCAACGTGACGGGCATCACGGCATCGATGGTGGGGCTGGGCAATGTGGACAACACTTCGGACGCCAACAAACTCGTTTCGGCGGCGCAACAGACGGCGTTGAATTTGAAAGCGAATCTGGCATCGCCAAACTTCACGGGCAACGTGACGGGCATCACCGCCGCGATGGTGGGACTGGGGAATGTGAGCAATACGAGCGATGCGAGCAAACCGGTTTCCACGGCGCAACAGACGGCGCTGGATTTGAAAGCGAATCTGGCTTCACCAAGTTTCAGTGGCACGGTGACGCTTCCGGCAGGCACGGCCTCGGCAGCTCCCTTAAAACTCACGACGGGTACCAACCTGAGCACGGCGGTTCTCGGTTCGGTCGAGTTCGACGGCAACAATCTTTATCTTACCACCAACGCATCGAGCCCAACGCGCAAGACCGTGACACTCACTGATACGGGTAGCAGTTCACAACTGTTGCTTTCCAATATCGTCGCGGCACCCGTGAAACCGGTGGTCGCTTGGGGCTCTAATAGCAATGGGCAGACGACGACGCCAAGTTTGTCCGGCGTGGCCGCCGTTGCTGCTGGCGCGTCCCACAGCATCGCGCTGTTGGACGCGGGCACGGTCGTGGCATGGGGTCTCAACACCAGCGAACAAACCACGGTGCCCGGCACGGCCACCGGCGTCACGGACATCGCCGCGGGTGTGGATCACAACCTTGCCCGCAAGAGCAACGGCACGATTGTCGCCTGGGGCAGCAATGCCAGCGGCAAAGCCACGGTACCAAGTGACATCACCACAGCCACCAAGGTCGCTGCGGGGAAAGACTTCAGCCTAGCACTTTTGGCGAACGGCACTCTGCGGGCATGGGGCGACAACACTTGGGGGCAGACGACGATTCCATCGAGCCTCACGGGAGTCACCGTCACGGCCATCGCCTCGGGCGAGGATCACAACCTCGCGCTCACGGCTGCGGGCGCGGTGGTGGCGTGGGGCCGGGGGAGTGAGGAAGGGGGCGCGGGGCAAATCACCGTGCCAACTGCCGCCACGACAGGGGTCATCGCCATCGCGGCAGGCGCCCATCACAGCCTTGCCCTCAAGAGCAACGGCACGGTCGTGGCTTGGGGTTGGAATGAAGCCGGGCAATGCAATGTGCCAAGTGATTTGAGCGGAGTGACCCAAATCGCCGCGGGCTATGGCTTCAGCATGGCCCTCAAATCCAACGGCGCGCCCGTCGTTTGGGGTGAGACTGCGGACGGAGTGCCGACCATACCCCCCACGGCGACTGAGGTCACGGCGATCGCTGCCGGTGCAAGGCATGCCCTCGCATTGCGCTCGGACTTGACCCCGGCACAAGTCGCCCGCCTCGATCAGAACAATGTCTTCACCGGCAATGTCGGCATCCAACGCACGCCGGCCAACTACGCCCTAGAAGTGAATGGCAATGCCTGGAAATCCACAGGATCGTCCTGGCTCACCAGCTCCGACCGCCGGATCAAGACCGACATCGAATCGATCAACGGCGCCTTGGAGAAACTCGATCAGGTCCGCTTGGTCGATTTCCGCTACACCGCCGATTACCTTGCGGCACATCCGGAGATCGAGGACCGCCGCTACCCGAATGTGATCGCGCAGGAGTTCCAGCAGGTCTTTCCCAATGAGGTGAAAGGCAGCGGGCAAAGGCTGCCCGATGGCTCGGAGATCCTGCTGGTCGATACCTATCCGCTGACGATTTATTCCGCCGCGGCGATTCAAGAACTCCATCGCGAGAATCAATTGCTCAAAAAGAAACTCAGCGATCAAGAGCAACGCCTTCGCAAGTTGGAAGAGATCCTCATGAACAAGTAAATGGCTGTCGCGACACGCATTGGTTTGCTGTTTTTGCTGCCGCTTGCGGCTTGGGCCGGGACGAGTGCGGACTACTCCATCGATCCCGCCGTGCTCGACGGTGGTGGCGCGCTTGCTTCCAGCGCGGCATACACGGTCAATCCATCCACCGGCCTCGGTGCTGTTGGCGCATCGGCAAATTACGCGTTGCGCAGTGGCTATGCGGGTCAGCTTCTGGATCTCTTGGACATCACGATCGCCGAACCCTCGTCGCCGATGACGCTCAATGAAAGGGCGCCCCTCCAGCTGGCGGTTACTGCGAACTGCGATGATGCCACCAAGGCGGTCTTGTCGGCAAATGATGTGACATGGTCGGTGCAAAGCGGCCCGCTTGCCGGGGTCAATGCCACGGGGTTGGTTACCGCCGGCTCGGTTTATCAAAACACCTCCGCAGTGGCACAAGCGGCCTTGGGAAATATTTCCGACACGGTCAGCCTCAGCGTCATCAACACCGGCCTGGATGACTTCGCTCCCTACGCCACGGATGGTTTGCCAGATACTTGGCAGGTTCAGTATTTCGGTGAAAGCGAAACTCGGGGCGGCCCCGCCATGGACTATGATGGTGATGGGGTGGTCAATCTTCACGAGTTTGCCTTTGGCTCCGATCCTTCGCTTCCGTCTGCCGGATTTGTGCAATGGAGTGGAAACACCGCGATCACTGCCGGATCGCCGATCCCCTATGTTTTCCAAAGTGGCACCGGCACCTTCTCCTACCGCGCGGCCTTTTCCCGCCGCAAGGACTATGCCGATTTGGGCATTTCCTATGCGGTGGAGTTTAGCGGCGATCTGATCACATGGAGAGCCTCTACTTCCACGCCGACGGTGTTGGCGGATGATGGAGCGGTCCAAGCGGTGTATGTGCCCTACATGACTTTTGTGAATGGCAAAAAAGCCACCTTCTTCCGGGTGAAGGTACAAACCCAATGATTCGCCTAATCCATGCGCGTTAGAGCATCCATTTTTTTTCGATCCTCGTTTGCCGCAAAACGACATGGCGTTTTGCTGGGGCTCTCCTTGTTGCTCTTGAGGCCCGATGCCGCGCTCTCGGAGATTGTTTTCAGCGGTGATCGCAACATCGCGATCCCGACCAACTTTGATGGCGTCTACATCAACATCGGCAACGGCCAATCTGGATCTTCGCCCGTTTCGGGTTGGGATTTGAATCCATTTTTCGGGGGCTTGTTCATCGCCAACTCACCGAACTTCCAACCGGTGCGCATCGGCGATGATTGCGAGGATGCGATCATCCGGCTTGCGCCGACTTCGGTGATTGGCGGCAATTTGACCTACTCCTCGGATTGGGGTGGATCGGGTGCCGAGGGGGGGCAGGGACACCTTGGGTCCGGGCCCTTGCAGTTTGCCGACGGCAAGTCCGGGTATTTCGGCTTCAAGCTCGTCTCGGAGGAGGCCGATCCGCTCTATGGATGGATGCAGGTGGTGCTTACCGAGAATGGCGCGAATGGCCGCATTCAAAGTTGGGCCTATGAAACCAGCGGCGGGAGCATCCTTGTCGGCGTCACCGGTCAGAATAACCAGCGGGTGGTGAGCAATGTGCAGGCCCCGGTCAATGCAAGCAATGCGGGCGATGCCATCCTGCTCGGAGCCACTGGCAAAATCACCTTCGAAGAAAGTGGGCAGCAGCAAGGCAGTTTCTCCGGCAAAATTGAAGGTGACGGAGAGATCAAAGTCGCCGGGGCTGGAGGGCTGCGCCTCACCGGCAGCAACACGTTCTCCGGAATCGCCTCGGTGCTTGAGGGCAGCAAGCTCACGGTCACGAAAAATGAAAACATTGGCAGCGCGGAAGTGAAACTCGGCGCCTCCGCGGCATGGGTTTTTGATTCATCCGCCGCTTACAACGGGGACGTCAACACCTTCGCCAACAAGATCACCCTCGATCAGGGAAACGCCACGCTCAGCAATATCGGCGATGGGGTGGTGGAAATCGCCGGTGCCATCGATGGGGAGGGCTCGCTCGTCAAGGACGGCACGGGCGACATGAAGATCACCGGCAACAACACCTATACCGGTAACACCACCATCAATGACGGCAAACTGGTGGTGAATGGCCGCATTTCCACAAGCCAGCTTACGACGGTGAATGATGGCGCGGCGCTTGGTGGGGCGGGCGCCGTCGGCGCGCTGACGGTGCATGATGGCGGGATGCTCACGCCCGGCAACAGCCCCGGCAACCTCACGGTGAATGGCGACATGAGCATCGCCGGCGAATACATTTGGGAACTTGCGAGCCTTTTCACCGATGGGCGGGGCACCAACTACGATACGGTGACCGTCACGGAGGGCAATGTGCTGATCACCGGTGCGACCTTGAGCCTGAATCTGGGCGCCAACGCGCCGAGCCAAGTGGCGTTTTGGCAGACCGACCAGGTGTGGGAGGGCATCATCAACAACACGGGCTCCGGCACCCTCACCGGCAATTTTGAGCCAATCGACAACAGCGAGTGGTTGTCGCTCGGCTACTTCTGGACCGACCAATCCGGCAATGATGTAAACCTTCGTTGGACGGTGGTCCCCGAGCCATCGGCGGCGATCTTGGTGGGCCTCGGCGCCATTGGTCTGTTGGGCCGTCGCTCGCGCAGCTAGAGCATTTTGCTCAAATCTGTAGCCGGTGGTCGGGGTTACGAGTGGAAAATTTGCGGCTTCGCCGGATCCCGGAAAATGAGCGGAATATTTTATCCAAGGCTACGTTCTTGCTCAGTCGTGGATTCAGCGAGCTACCTTGAGTCGAATGAAGCGTTTTTTGGCTCTGGTGGGTGCGGTGTCGGTGACGGTTGCCGTTTCACCGGCGGTGCCGACGGTTGATGGCGGATTCATTGGAAAGTTCCTCGAAAAGGACATGCGCGTGATGCGTCCTCACATCTTCAGCAACCACTCGCGGAAGGCTGCCTTGTCGGTGCCCATCGGGATGGCGACTTTTTCGCGGTTGGCGAGGATGGCGAGGCGTTCGGGCACCTCGACGGCGTTGGGGCCGAGCTCGGCTTCCATCACATCGGGGAACTTTGCCGGGTGGGCGGTTTCGAGGGTGATGGTGGCGCTGCAGGGGTGTTCGGCGCGCCATGCGCGGGCGGCGAGCCAGCCGATCGCGCCGTGGGGGTCGATCTCGTAATCGTAAAGCGACTTCACTTCGCGGATTGCGGCGCGGGTGCGATCGTCATCGAGCCACATGCCGCTGATGCGTGATTTCATGTGCTCCCATGATCCGCCGAAGAGTGCCTGCATGCGGACGAAGTTTGAGGGGGCGCCGACATCCATCGCGTTGGAGATGGTGGCGACACTCGGGCGCGGGGAGTAGATGCCGCTGCGCAGGAACTCGGGCACGACATCGTTGCGGTTGGTGGCGGCGACGAAGTGCTCGACCTCGAGGCCGAGCTGCATCGCCAGCAGGCCAGCGGTGAGGTTGCCGAAATTTCCGGAAGGCACGACGAAGACCGGCTTCACGCCCTCGGGCAGTTGTCGGCTACTATGGATGTAGTAGAAACTTTGCGGCACGAGGCGTGCGAGGTTGATCGAGTTGGCCGAGGTGAGGTTGAGGTTCTCGGCGAGTTCGCGGTCGAGGAAGGCGGATTTCACCAATGCCTGGCAATCATCGAAGGTGCCATCGACTTCGAGTGCGGTGATGTTGCCGCCGAGCGCGGTGAGTTGTTTTTCCTGAAGGCCGGAGACTTTGCCCTTCGGGTAGAGGATCACCACGCGGGTGCCTGGAATGTTGTGAAAGGCCGAAGCAACGGCGCCGCCGGTGTCGCCGGAAGTCGCGACCAGGACAGTGAGCATGCGGGAATCGTCGCGGGTGAGCCATGCCATGAGGCGGGCCATGAAGCGCGCGCCGAAGTCCTTGAAGGCGAGGGTGGGGCCGTGGAAAAGCTCGAGGATGTGATCGCCGGGACCGAGGGTGACGACTGGGGCGTCGAAGCTGATCGTGCCATTGACGATTTCGCGCAGCGCGTCATCCGGCACATCTTCGCCGAAGAAGGCTTGGGCGACGGCAAAGCCGATTTCCTGAAAACTCATTGAGCGCCAGTTTGACCAGAATTCGGCACCGAGTACCGGCAGTTGGTCGGGCATGTAGAGGCCATTGTCGGCAGGCAGCGAGCGGATGATCGCCTCCTTGAGGTTGACCTTGAGATCGGGGTTGTTGGTCGAGTGGTAGAGCACGGCGGGCGCGCGGAGCTTGGCGCGGGAATGGCGCCGAGGCAAGCGCTCAAAGGTCCTGAGCGAGGGCTTTGAAGCCGAGGAAAAGTTCCTGCCAACGGCGGGTGAGCGGCGTGAGTGCTTCTTTTTCGCGGTTGATGTGGGCGCGAATCGGTTTGAGGGTCACGGCATATTCGGCGAGCAGAGTACCGATGGCAGTTTCGTACTCCGATTGGAGGTTGGTGGCGAAGGTACTGCTGGCGTTGCCGAGTCGCTGGTTGAAGTCGTTGAGGATGGTCTGGCGGGTGGCCCATGCGACCCAGAGTCCGCCCGTGAGGAAGAGGACGGCGAGCAAGCAGATCAGGATGGCGGCCCATTGGATGCCGATCGCGCCGAGGCATGCGCCGACGGTGGTAAGTGTCAGCACCACGGCCGCGAAAGCCTTGAGCGAATTGTTGCGGCGTCGCAGCATTTTTTCGAGCGGGTTGCGAAAGCTGAGGTTCACGATGCCGCGTTTGGCCGAGTGACCGATGCGTTCGAGGAAGTGTTCCTGCGCGCGTGAGAGGGTTTGGCCGACATCATCGGGCAGGTTTGGAACCGAGCCGATTTCCTCTGTGGTTTTTTGTTTTAAAAGTTGATGATGTTCCTTGCAACTCGCCGCGATCGCTTCGCCATCGGCGACCGCGATTTGCATCACCGCCTGCTGGATGCGTTCGGTGAAAACTGAATGCATTTGGATGCCGACACGGCCGCCGGCGAAAAGTCGTGCGATCGAGGAAATGGGATTGAGGCGTTTCTTCAAGCGAGCTGCGGCGATCGTGGTCTCGTGTTTGAAAACGCCGGCGACCTTCTCGATATGGCTGGGAAGCCGTGCGGCGAAACTGGCGCGCATCGCATCGAAGTCGCGTTCGACGTCATCCATGAAGCGGTCCTGTTGGCGGATCCTGCGATTGAGTTCTTCGATTTGATCTTCGATTCGGCGCAGGGATTTTTCTCCGCGAGCGAGTGCCTCATCCAGAGTGCGGCGGCCAGGGCCGGGCGTGAGTAGGCTGGCAGTGAGGCAATCTCGCAGTGCGGTGATGCCATCCTTGATGCCGAATGCTGGCAATGCGCGAGCGAGTTTTTTTTGAGAGGTCTCGGCGAGCAAGGTGATGAAGTCTGGCTCGTGGTGATCTGCTTTGTCATTCGCGGGCATCGCAATGAGCACGATCTTTTCCAGCTCACTCTCCTGCCATGCGGCGAGGTGCTTCCATGATTTCGCATGCGATGGGTCGCTGGCGGAAATGGCGAAAAAAATCAGATCGGCTTCGCGTGCAAAACCGGCGAGCGGGCTGTCGCTTTGCGCGGAAAACGCGCTGATGTCGCGCGCTTCGATAAAGTTCACATGGCGCAGCAGATCGTGCGCGTGATGGATGACATGCGGATCGGCTGCAGCCGAAATTTTCGCGGCTTTTTTGCCGTAACAATGATGCAGGATTGGACGCGAAGCATTTGAATCCTTGCCCGCATTGCTGATCGGGTGGCCGGCAATCAGGTCAAGCAATCGCGATGTATCACCAGGCCTGGTGCCGACCAACATGAGGCGGTGGGGTGCGACCGATTCGTAATCGCGGCTATTCGGAAAGAGCTCGCCGTTGTTGGTGGGGAGTTTTTCGGCGAGTTGCAGCGTGCCGCGGATGAGATCATCGAGACGACCACGGAGGGCGGTCACGCGTGGGCTCAGGATGCCGTGGTTCACGCGCGTGAGGTGATCAGGAGTTGGCTGGCGCGGAGTTGACATGGGCCGTTGAGGCCTCGGATTTCATGGCGATGAGTTGCGATACGGTCACAAATTTGAAACCGCGGCGCAGCAGGGAATCGATCGTCGCAGGCATGGCATCGATGGTCGGCGCGTGAATGTCGTGGGCGAGCAGGATGCCGCCATCGCTTGCGCCGTTGATGAGACGCGAGCTTACAACGCCGACGCCGGGGCGCTTCCAGTCGAGCGGATCGACCGACCACAAAATCGTCGGATAGCCGAAAGTTGAGTGAACGAGTTCACGCTGACGCTGAAGAAGTCCGCCATAGGGCGGGCGCATCGTGCGCATCGTCGCGCCGGATGCCTGGGCGACCGCATCGCGGCAACGGCGGAGCTCGTCGATCACCTCGGAGTCGCTCAACTTGCTGAGCAGTCGGTGGGTCTGACTGTGGTTGCCGATTTCATGACCTTCATTGACCGTTTGGCGAAGAATTTGCGGGTAAAGGTTCACGCTGCGGCCGACGACATAGAAGGTTGCCTTCACATTGCGTTGGCGCAGGATTTGGAGAAGCCGCGGCGTGTTGGACGGGTGGGGTCCGTCATCGAAAGTGAGCGCGATGTATTTGCCATTCACCGGTACGCGGGTGAAGGTGACTCCGGCGCTGCGGCTGAAGTTCGAATCGAGCGGCAGGTCCGGATTGCGCGGAGTGGGGCCGCGATCCTGATAGGCGGCTGGCGGCACTCGGCGAGGGGTCGGTTTGCTTGAAAGCGGCGGTGCGGCGGTGCAACTGGCGGCCGATGCGGCAAGTGCAATGAAACCACGGCGGGTGAGTTGGGATGAAAGGGAAGGAGCGTTGTCGTCGGTTGTCGGTTCCATGAATCGATGGTATTCGGGCTGCGAGAATATGATCGGCGACCGTCGTGCTGTCACGCCCGGTTTTCACGCAATCGCGTGATGCTGTGGCTGACGCCAAACGCGGGCATGCATTTCCACGAGTCAGGCAAATTGGGGCAATTCCTTCTCTGGGCATTGACGCCGGGGCGGTGGCTGGGTCAGATTCCGCGACTGCGCACCGCGCCGACCATGGACTATCAAGCGAAAATCGCCCGCAACATCGCCTCGATCCCGCGCTCCGGGATCCGCGATTTCTTTGAACTCGTGCAAGGGCGCGACGATGTCATTTCCCTCGGCGTCGGTGAGCCGGACTTTGCCACGCCGTGGCACATCCGCGAGGCGGCGATCTATTCGCTGGAAAAAGGTCAGACAACCTACACCTCCAACCTTGGCCTGCTCTCACTGCGCAAATCGATCGCGAAATATGTCGGCGGCTTTTTTGATGTCGAGTACGACGCCGCCAGCGAGATCCTCGTCACGGTCGGAGTTTCCGAAGCGATCGACATCGCGCTGCGTGCTTTGCTCAACCCTGGCGACGAGGTGATTTATCACGAGCCGTGTTATGTTTCGTACAGCCCGAGCATTGTCATGGCCCACGCGGTGCCGGTGCCGGTGGTGACGACCAAGGAGCATGGATTCTCACTCAAGCCCGAGGCCGTTGCCGCAGCGATCACGCCCAAGACGCGCGTGATCATGCTCAATTTCCCGACCAACCCGACCGGTGCCTGCGCCGCGCGCGAGGACCTTGAGGGCATTGCGAAACTTGCCATCGAGCACGACCTGATCGTGATGACCGATGAGATCTACAGCGAGCTGCGCTACGATGATGAGAAGCACCTCTCGATCGCCGCGCTGCCGGGGATGCGTGAGCGCACGATTTTGCTGCACGGATTTTCCAAGGCCTTTGCCATGACTGGCTTTCGCTTGGGATATGCCTGTGCGCCGCAGCCGATCATCGAGGCGATGATGAAGATCCACCAATACGCGATGCTCTGCGCGCCGATCATGAGTCAGAACGCCGCGATCGAGGCCTTGGAAAACGGCACGCCCGCGATGCTCGAAATGCGGCAGAGTTATCATCAGCGCCGCGATTTCCTCGTGCGCCGGCTCAACGAGATCGGCCTCGAATGCCATCTTCCTGGCGGGGCCTTCTATGTGTTTCCCGACATCCGCAGCACCGGTCTGACGAGCAAGGAATTTGCTTTCAAATTGCTTGAAGAGGAAAGTGTCGCCTGCGTGCCCGGCGGTGCCTTCGGTCCTTCGGGCGAAGGCTTCCTGCGTTGCTGTTACGCGACGGCCTTCGAAGACATCCGCACCGCGACCGATCGCATCGAACGCTTTGTGGGACGACTTTGACACCCAATGAACGCGAAGAACCATGAGGCGGACACCGATCTGCTGACGCGGGCGCATGTGGTGCCCTTTGCGGTCTTCATGGGCTTTCTCATTCTGCTGCAACTTGCTTCGTCGCTGATCGGTTGGGATCACCCTGAGGCGCCATGGTGGCGTGAGGATCCGGCGCAGTGGGTCTACCCCGTGCAGGTCATCGTCACGCTCGGTTTCCTGCTGCGCTATTGGAAATGTTACCGCTTCGATTGGTCGTTGAAGTGGTCGCTCGTCGCGGTGGTCTTTGGTGCAGTCGGCATCGGGTTTTGGCTTTGGCCGACGACGCTTTACGACGCCTGGGGCATGCAGGGCGAGGCCACCGGATGGCTCAAACGCTTGGGTTTCGAGGCCCGGCGCGAGGGCTTTGATCCGGGGATTTTCGAACACCCGGCGGCTTACTGGAGTTCATTGATCATGCGCTTTGTGCGCGCGGTGATCGTCGTTGCGCTCGTGGAGGAAATTTTCTGGCGGGCTTATGTTTCGAGGCTCGTGTGCGATTGGGAAGGGGACTACTGGCGTCAGCCTTTTGGTCGTGCGACATGGAAGTCCTACCTCATCGTCACCGGCCTTTTCATGATCGCCCATGCGCCGGTCGATTACGCCGGGTCGTTTGTTTACGGCAGCCTCACCTACCTGCTTTGCATCTGGAGCAAGAACCTCGGCGCCTGCGTCGTGATGCACGCCGTCGCGAATTTTCTCATGGGCCTCTACATCATGGCCTACGGGAAATTTGGACTTTGGTAGGCGCGCCGATGCAAATTTCTCCGGCGCGGCATGTTTTGCCTTGTCAAACCGCAACAACCCGGACGAATATCCGCGCCCGCGCCGCAAGCGCGGTGGTGAAAGGGTAGATGCCCGAGTGGCTAAAGGGGGCAGACTGTAAATCTGCTGGCTAACGCCTACGCTGGTTCGAATCCAGCTCTGCCCACCATTTCTCGATGAACGAGAAGAGGA
>Ga0208090_1000189_pt1 | contig 11664 bp, 9 predicted proteins | sample LakMenEpi20Jul12_FD_150718 | JGI IMG/M metagenome (GOLD analysis project Ga0208090, IMG submission 150718) | Freshwater microbial communities from Lake Mendota, WI - 20JUL2012 deep hole epilimnion (SPAdes) | ecosystem: Environmental > Aquatic > Freshwater > Lake > Epilimnion/Euphotic zone ...
CTCCATCCGCCAACCCGCCTCGCACTGCGGCGTGGTCGGACTCAAGCCGTCCTACGGCCGCGTCTCACGCTACGGCCTTGTCGCCTTCGCCTCTTCACTCGACCAGATCGGACCCCTCACGCAAAGCGTCGAAGACGCAGCGATGATCCTGCAAGCGATCGCCGGATTCGACCCACTCGACTCGACCTCGCTCGATGTTCCGGTCCCCGATTACCTCGCCACACTGCACGATGGCGTGAAGGGCATGAAGCTCGGCCTGCCGCGCGAATACTTCGGCGACGGCATCGATCCGGGCGTGAGGCACACCGTGGAAAAAGCCATCGCCAAACTTCGCGAACTCGGCGCGGAAATTGTCGACATCTCGCTGCCCCACACCGAACACGCGGTGGCCACCTACTACATCATCGCACCCGCCGAAGCTTCATCGAACCTCTCCCGCTTCGATGGCATCCGCTACGGTCACCGCACCAAACAACCCGCCGACATCGCCGACCTCTACCGCAAATCGCGCGAAGAAGGCTTCGGCCCCGAAGTGAAACGCCGCATCATCCTCGGCACCCATGTGCTGTCCTCAGGCTACTACGACGCCTATTACGGCCGCGCCCAAAAAGTCCGCACGCTCATCCGTCAGGATTTCGAAAAATCCTTCCAAACAGTCGACGCGATCATCTCGCCTGTCGCACCAAGCCCCGCACGCAAAATCGGCGCCGGCGCCGCCGACCCACTCCACGAATACCTCTCCGACATCTTCACGCTCTCCGCCAACCTCGCCGGCATCCCCGGCATTTCCATCCCCTGCGGCACCACCGATTTCGATGGCGCGAAGAACCTCCCCGTCGGCCTCCAAATCCTCGCTCCCCACCTCGAGGAAGCGAAACTCCTGCGAATCGCCAAAGCCGCCGAGGCCTGATCCCACAAAAAAAGGACGCCGTCCTGTGAATTAGGCCGAATGAGGCGTTTCGGCATTCTGCCGATGGTAAAATTCCTGCCCCACTCGCTGAATGTGATCACGCAAAGCTTCGTGATCGATCATGTGGAAAATCGAAAGATCGATCGTGTAAGGCAGGAGCAGATCATCCAATTCACCCATGATTTTCAGCAAATCATGATGATCGAGTCGCCCTCCCAACACTGTGAGGTCGATGTCCGAACCCGGCTTGTAGTTTCCCTTCGCCCGCGAACCATAAAGAATGGCCGACTCGACTTCGGGATGCGCGGCCAGCACACCACCGATCTTGCTCACCGCCTCTGCCGGCAATCCAAAACGCGTGGCACTCATTCGCTTTGACGGGATAGTTTTTCCAAGCGCTCACGCAACTTCACAAATTTCGCAAAGAACACACCGCGAATACTTTGAGCAATCGCCTTCGCTGTCACTTCGTTGTAGGTGTGAGTTGTGAGCGCACGACTCTTGATCATGTCCATCCAGACTTCGCCTTCTTCGATCAAACCACGCTTGAACGCCAACCGGAACGCGTCCCGACTTCCCATCACTTGGGTTTCGCCCTGATCCTCAAAAAAATCCTTCAATGTGTTCCACGCCAACTCATAGGTGTATTCAAAACTCTGAATCAGACCCTGCTCCTCCATTTCGTTGAGCTCACCCGCTTCGATGAATCGAGTCATTTGCTCAACCGCTTTCGTGTAGTTCTCAAAGCGTTGCTTCCAGCGGATATCGGGCTCTTTCATGAATGGCAATTTAGAGGAATTGACGGAGGGAGGAAACAAGGAAATCTCAAAGACCTTCCGCCGAGGCATGACCGCATAAAAAAGGACGCCGACCTATCAAAAGTCGGCGTCCTGAAGATCGCTTCTGAGCGGGCAAATCAATGCTCGCGGCAGAACTGCTCGAAGCGGGTCAGGCCTTCATTCAAAATGTCGAGGGTCGTGCAGTAGCTCAGGCGGATGCCTTCGTCATAGCCGAAGGCAACGCCAGGCACGGCGGCCACCTTGTAGCGCGAAAGAAGTTTGTCGCAAAGGTTCACCGACTTGAGTTGCATGCCGCCGGTGTACACAAAGAAATAAAACGCACCCTGCGGCTCGATCACGCGGATGTTCGGAATCGCCTTCAAGCGCGCGAACATGAACTGACGCTTCACATCGTACTCGCCGCGCAGGTCTTCGATGAAGGACTGGTCGCCTTCGAGCGCAGCCAGCGCACCGTATTGCGAGAAGCTGCTCGCGTTGGAAATCGTGTGGTTCTGGATCTTGTCGATCGCATCGGCCAATGGCTTTGGCGCGGCGGTGTAACCCAAACGCCAGCCGGTCATGGAATAGGCCTTGGAAAAGCCGTTGACCGTGATGGTGAGGTTGTAGAGCTCATCGCTGAGCGACGCGATCGAGACATGCCTGCTCTCGCCGTACACGAGCTTCTCGTAAATTTCATCCGAGAGGATCACGATGTCCTCGCCGAGTGCGATTTCACCCAGCGCGCGAAGTTCGTCGGCGGTATACACCGCACCAGTCGGATTGCCGGGCGAATTAATGATCACCATCTTGGTTGCCGGCGTCATCGCATCTTCGAACTGCTCGGGGGTCATCTTCCAGCCGGTCGATTCCTTGGTCTCGACCAAAACCGGCACACCACCCGCAAGGCGAACCATCTCGGGATAGGAAACCCAGTACGGGGTCGGAATGATGACCTCATCACCTTCTTCGACCACCGCGAGGATGGCATTGAAGCAGGCCATTTTCGCGCCAGCGGTCACGCAGATCTGATTGGCGGCGTAGTTGAGATTGTTGTCCTTGAGAAACTTGGCCGAAAGTGCTTCGCGCAACTCGGGAATGCCACCGGCCGGAGTGTACTTGGTGCGACCTTCGTTGAGGGCCTTGATCGCGGCCTGTTTGATGAAGTCGGGAGTATCAACTTCCGGTTCGCCACCGGCGAGCGCGTACACTTCCTCGCCTTTGGCGATCATGGCCTTGGCCTGCGCGGTGACGGCCAAAGTGAGGGACGGAGAAACCTTTGCGATGCGGGATGAGATGCTTTCCATAGGGAGTCGAGAATGGGTATGTGTGCACCGGTCCGGTTGGAACGACGCTCTGTGCACCCTCCGTTCCGGACAAGCGGGCGCTTTTGTGGGGCTTCCCCCAAACGGTGGCAAGCGAAATGCGAAAATCACGCCATCATGTGAGCCGCCGCAGCTCCAAGCGATCCCAGAAAGCCCGGTCCCTGCGGTCCCGAAATATTTGTCTGTATTCGCGCAAACGCCGCCGACCGGCCACCGCCTCGCCCGCCACCAGGACCTCATTCATCGCCTCCTCCGAGCGAATCGTGCGCACTTCGCCAAATTCCCCGCGCAAGACCCGCCGCGTCGCCACCTGCATCGCGCGGTGACCCGCCCCCGTCACCAAATTCACCGCCAATACCCCGCCCGGCGCCATCGCCCGGCGCAAATGCCCCATCAATTTCCCATCCCACGCCTGCGGCCGAAACACATCGGTCTTTCCCGCAAGGTAAATGTCGTCGATCACCACATCAAACTTCCGCCGGTTCTTCGCCAACCAAGCATACGCATCGGCATGCACGACCTCGATGCCCAAGGCATCCAGCTCCATGTGCTTTCGCGCCAAGCCGACAATCTCCGCATCAATATCCACCGCCACCAATTCGCAATCCGGCAACAAATGCCGCAACACGCGAAACGCCGTGCCACCAGCCAAGCCGAGCATCAACACCGATCGTGGCGGATGCGCCACACCCAGCAAGGCCGACGCCGCAATCATGTCCCACGCCAAACCCGTCAAAAACCGATCACGATGGTAAAACGCATGCACCGCCCCCGCCACCCGAAACTCAGTCGCCCGATCAGACTTCCAAATCTCCAATGCCTGATAGCGGGTCTGCACAATCTCCTTGCGTCGCATCATCAGGCATCATCCTGAACCATCGGATCGGCGATGAAAGCGGGAAATTACCGCCCAGCCCCACCCTCGCCATCCAGCGCGTGGATCCCGATCTGATGCTTGGCGCAGAGCTCGGCGACTTTTTCCTTTTCCAAAAGCAGCGTGCGATTGGCTTCGATCGTGATGCCTCTCACGCCGGCTGCCGCGCAGGTCTCGAGCGTTTGCGGCCCAACGACCGGCACATCGAAGCGAAAATCCTGATTCGGTTTGGAGACCTTCACGAGCATCACATCCTTGCCGCGCCCGAGCTCACCGCCACGACGAATGCAGGCGTTGGTGCCTTCAAAAGCCTCGACCGCAAGCACCGTGCCGTGGCGCACGACGACACTTTGGCCGATGTCATGCGCGCTGGTTTCCTTGGCGATGCGAAATCCGAAATCGGCATCCGCGAGCTGACGCTTGCCAAAGGTAGGCCCGCACACATGACCTGCAGCGGGCAAATGGTCATCAAGAAAAGTGGTGGCTGGCAGCACCTCGATGCCTTCCTTGCCAAGCTCGTCGGCGATGGCACCAAACAGCGTTTCCGCATTGCGCTCCTTCACACGGGCAAGGATCAGCAAGACCCGCAAGTCGGGCCGCAGATCAAAAAGATTTTTCGGCGAGATCTGCCCCATCATCACCGCTTCGGTCACACCCTCACTGCGAAAAAAACGGATCATTTTTCCGAGCTGAGCAACGCGGAACCACTCGGCGGCATCCGCCTGCTCTGCCATGTGCGGATCGGTCTCACCATGAAACGCTGCCACCACCAACTTCACGCCCGGGCACTTGCGTCGCGCCGCGGCGATGAATGTCGCGGGATAGACCCCGCTACCTGCGATGATTCCGATGATGCGCGGTTGAGACATGCCGAATGATGCGTGAAACCCGGCGCCCGCGTAAAACGGGAAGTAGCGGCTGTGGGACTCGAACCCACACTCGTTAGAACTCGATTTTGAGTCGAGCGCGTCTACCAATTCCGCCAAGCCGCCTTGGTGGTGATCACTCTGCGGCCCTTCATCCGCCAAATCAAGCGGATTTCAATCGAAAAGCCACTCAAGCTCGCGCCTCACCAATCTCCACCTGCCCGCATCGATTCGAGTGCCTGATCGTAGATGTTGAAATCAATCCGCTCAATCGCATCGATGCCAATGAATGCCTGACCGAAGTTCTGGCTCGAGCCGACCAAACGGCCCTCCTCGACTGCCTCAAGACGCATCACCAAACGCGAGCCGTTCTTGGTGTAAACCCGGATGTCGCCGTTGCGGCGGATCGCCCGTTCGGAATTCAATGCCTTGAGCGCCAGCGTTCGCAAACGGTCGACCGGCAGTTTCACTTCTCCGAGTGGGGACTTTATGGTGACGATGCCATCGTCGATCGCCATCGGCTCACCCGAAACAAAGTCGCCGTTGGCCAATTGCATTCCATCCTTCAACGTGTTCGCGGCCGCCTGCGCCGGCAACCGCTTGAACATTCCGCCACGCGCTTCCGGCATCCCCTCTTCCACACCATCCCACTTGGCCACCCGAATGTCGGAAATCTTGTGCGCCTGATCGCTCACCGAGAAAAATTGCAAGCCGCTGCCAAAATCGTCTTTCTTGAAATCGGGATCCAGCCACTTTTCGCACAGCCGCTCATTGATGAACAAACAAACGAGCCCGGTCTGCCGGCTTGCACGAATTTCAACCTGCGCCTTGTTGTCTGTCGCAAGTGTTGGCGAATTTCCGATTCCTAAAAAATTTTGCGTCGAACATTTTTTGAGCCGGTAATTGCCGCGTTGAATCGTCAATTCGTATCCCTCGGCAGCCGCTTCATTGCCCGCATCGCGGGAGAAAACAGTAATCTTCATGCCGCATGAATCGCCCTTCCACTCGACCATAAAGGACACCGCGCACGATTCTGGCAACAAGTCATCACGACCGATGCCACCAATCCCGGCGCTGCGAAAGGCCGAACGCCCGTAGCCCCAAACTTCTTTTTCACCGCTCTGGCGCCAGCCGTCCATCGCGGTCGGCCCGCGATACACCAACTCGCTTGTCGCCTCGATCTTAGCTCCGGCAATCATCGAGCGACTGAATTCCATGCGGCCGCCAAATGCCGTATCGAGCATCACGGAATGTTCATTCACCGACGCCAGCTTCCCACGCGCAACATCGCCATTGCTCAAATCCAGCACCAACTCGCAGGCGTTCGACCCCGGCGCGGTATTGCCCGGCATCCGAAGCTCAACAATTTTCGAAATCTGAAACGGTGTGGCTTTTTCAAGCGCCGGCGAATTCCACATCAATTGATCAACCGCGATGGACTCAAGCGATCCGGTAAGGCGGTCCTCATTGATGAAGCGGATTTCCCCATCGGCCGCTGTCACACGCGCGCCGTCGGCGATCAACAAACCATGCATTGCCAAACGCAAGGCCTTCGCCCGCGTCACATTCACGATATGGAAAATCGTCTTCATTTGCCGATGGTTTTAATGTCTTTCGGAACCGCCCTTTCGATTGAACGCAATTGATCTCTTCCCAAATTGAGCGGGCCAAGCAAGGGGTGGTTCACCTTCGCCACATCCGCCTCAAAACAACACGAGGAGATCCGCAAAATTCCCCCACCCGCATGGCGCAGCAGATACAAAACCTCCGAGGAGGAGGATGCATGCTCGGGATTACGTGGAAAAAACACCGCCGAAACATCCGCCTCAGGCAACTCGAGCAGATTCTCGCCAAAGTCGCTGTCAAACCTCAACACCCGCCCGCCATCCGTCGCGGATATCCCCACCAAGTCGCCCGTCCAGCGCTCGTTCTTGCGCGTGATCACGCTCTCGCGGTCTACCGCCATACGCTGCTCGGCGCGATGACGTTGCGGCGCGACATCGCTTTCGCTCACCTCTATTCCACGCAGCGATTGCACCACCCCGTCGGAAGCTTGGCTCACCAAGGCCATGCCGCCACCCGTCGGCACCGATCCGACCGGGTCCCGGAACTCGCCCTCAAGCTTGCCATTAAGCATCAGCCGCAGACTCGCATCCTGTCGATCCACCTGCAAATCAACTCGCAGCTTGCGGTCCGCACACTCACCCGGCAATCGGTTCACAAACGCAATCGTGGTGTATCGCCGGTCCTTCGCCGATTCGCGCTTGAGCTCCATGCCCGCCGATCCGAATTGCAAATAATATCTATCGCAACGCTCACCCGTCGCGACCAGCGGGTCACAAAAAAACACCTGAAAACTCGGCAGTTTGTTCCTCTCCCACTCAAGCTCGAACTTCATGTCAAAGCGTTCTGGAAAATCGATGTCGCGAGTGGAAAAAGCCCGACCCTCCGCAACCAGATCGCCATTCACAAAATTCCATGCGGAGCCCACCTCATCCGCGCCCGTCCATTCGCCAGCATCGCGCGGACCCGCATACACCACCCTGCGCGCATGGATGCCAAACTGCATCGCGGCCAAATGCCGGCGCTCGATGCGCAACTTGCCTAGCACGGGTGAATCCACCACAAGCCCGTTTCGATCCATCTCAATCACCGCGCATGGAATCAGGTCACCATTGACCAATTCAATCCTTGCCGTCGGCAACTCAGGTTCCTTCGCAGCAACCGCGAATTCGACCTTCTCGATCATCGCCCCGCGTACCCGCAAAAGCCCCGGCGCAAGCTCGCTCTGCAACTCCATCACACCGTCGTCACCAATCGATCGCAAAATTCCCGTCAAACGCTCGGCCCCACTCGTCAGGGTCACGACATCAGCACTCAGCACCCCACCCTCGAAAGCGGCGGCAATCATCCAAGGCCAAATCACCATCGCAGTTTTCATTTTTCGTAAATTGGCAGGTAGCGGAAATTCAAGGCCAAGGAAAGCAAGGCACCCGCGGTGTTGAACGATGGTCCTTGATTGCCGGGAAAGGATCCATCCGTTGCCTGGATGATCGAAAGATAACGGATGTTGCGCTCATTCCATTCCCTCCACAAGGCATCGTCGGCATGAAACAATGCCTGCGACATGTAGTACTCGAAATAGTACGGATAATATTGATCGCGATAATCGAGCTTGTCCCTGAGGTAATCGAGGCTCGCCTGATACCCCTTCGAATCACGCTCCTTGGCCAGCGATTGGCAAAGCAGGCCGATCGCGGTCAGCGTCGGCTTGCCACCCGTGAGCGAGGTGTACCCGTACGATCCGTTTTGCGCGCGATTGCTTGCCAGATAGGCAAGCCCCTTGCGGATCGCTTCTTCGGGCACCGCAATTCCCGCGTTGCGCGCAGCAAAAATCGTCACCATCTGACAACCGGTGACGGTGGTATCAGCATCACGACTGTCGGGCGTGTAGCGCCAACCACCGCTGCGATTGCGCTTCTGCGCGCTGAGGATGAGGTCAACCGCCTGGCGCAGAGCCGGTTCGATGGCGGGGATGTCAACCTGACCGTACGCCTCCGCCAAGGCCTTGGTTGCAAAGGCATGATTGTACATGCTCGATCCGATGTAACCGTTCGTGATATCTTGCTGCTTGATGATGAAATCAATGCCCCTGCGAATGTTCACGGCATAGCGACCGTCAATCGGATCCTCGCCGTGCGCGAGAAACGCCGCAACACAAAGACCGACCACTCCAGCCTCCTCACCCACGCTGTCATTCCACGAGCCTTCCGTACTTTGCGACGAGGCGAGAAACTTCATGCCCTTTTCGTAAACAATCTCCGCCATTGCCGGCACCACATCGCCGCGCCGCGCGATCGGATCCTGCGCGAGGGCAACGCCGGAAAATCCGACCACCATCGCAAGCGACCGAACGCACGGACGATTGAAGCAAAAAAGCATTGGAAAAAATTTTATCATGAGCTGATGGCAAAATGGTTTTTCACTTCACCAAAGTTTCGGCACCGCGATTGTACGCATCAAACATTTTTCTAAATTCCTCGGGGATCTCGACCCCGCTGCCACCCGCCGCCTTGGGCACCCGCCGCTCCTCCATCTTGCCACCGCTCGCACCGTCATCCACCGTGTTCGCGGCATCCGACTCACCACCATTGCCAGCCCCCGCATTCTCGCCGGCCTTGCCATCCTTGCCTTTGCCCTTCCCCTCGCCCTCGGGCTTGCGACCCATCATCCGCTCCATCATGTCCATCATCGCACCGCTCGCTGGGCTGTCGCAACTCTGGGACTGACGCTCCTTCGCCGCGGCATGGATCTTTTCAATGATCTCGGTCTGCACCGCCATCGTTTCACCACCGGTGTCGCCATCGGCCAAGCGATTGGTCGCCTCGTCCATCAGGCTCTCGACCTCCTTGAGCAGCTTGATCACCTCCGGCCTGGTTTGCTCGATCGTGAGCTGCTGCACATCCGCCGCTAGCTCGTCCTGCGAGTCGGCCACCACCGAAGCGCCATCGATATGCTTAGCGACTTGGTTTTCAAACGATTCGGGATCCGCGCCCGCTGTCGAAAGCAGGCAGATGCCACAGGCAAAAATATTATGGAAAAATCTCATCGTTGGTCCGGTGATGTCGGAAGCGATCCGGTCGATCGCCGCAGTTGTTCCAAGACACGGGTCTGCGCTCGCAGGTCCTGCTCGCTTTGAATCACCTTCATCACGCGCAGCATGAACTCAAAGTCCTCGTCCTCCGCATCGGGTGCGCCACCTGCTCCACCGCTGCCACCATTCATCGCGCCGCCAAGCTGCCCCGCCCACCGGGTCAGTTGATCCTCCCACTTTTTCGCCTGCTCGGCCGCGCCAAACGAATGGTTTTTTGCAAGCTGCGTGCGCACATCCTCAAGCCCGGAATCAATGTCCGATTGCTTCATCGCATCCATCAACTCCTGGATCGGATCAGCCTTAGTGCGCGCAAAATAATGTGCGAGATCCTCCTGCAACCAACGCAAATCCGATGCCGTATCCGCCTGCTGTTTGGAACTTTCCTCGATCTTACGCGCATCGGCCGGATCGAGCCGCTTGGAGGAAAGCCCGAGCATGCGCTCAAATCCTTCCTTGAGCGAATCGACAATACCCGCCTGCTCGCCCGCGGCTTTTTTCAAGCGACTCACAAAGGTTCCCGCCTCAAGCCGCTTGTTGGCATCATTGGCCCGCGCAATCGCATCGCGCATTTTTTCGAGGGCTTTGCGCTGACGCTCAATCGCTCCATCAAGATCCTTCGAAGTCTTCTCCGGCGAGTTGGAATTCTCGCGCGACTCGGACAATTTTTCCTCCACACTCGGAATGTCGCGCGCGGCAAGTTCGCGCATCGTCCCCTGCGCTTCGGCAAGTTTGCGCAGCGTCTCCTTGTCGATCTGGCCATTGCGCGTGGCATCTTTCATCAGTTGCTCCATCCGCGCCGCAAGTTCATCCGCACGACGGCGCGTCTCGGCCTCCTCGCTCGCCTGAGTCTCAAGCCTGCGACGGTTTTCGTCATCCGCCAACTTGGCGTCATCAAGTTGACCAAGCCTCTCGTTTTCATCAAGCAGTCCGGTTTCACGCCGCGCGAGATCTTCGAGATCGCCGATCTGACGATCGAACTGACTCTTGAGCAACTGCGCATGTTCATCGCGCGACAAGACATGCAAAATCAATGGTTCGGAATACGAACGCACGCGACCCGGGAAAAAATCTTCGGCATACGCGCGCAACACAATCTTCTGCGGACCAATGCCGAATGCCGCCGGAGAAAATGCCACGCCCTCGAGCAAGCGCTCGATCCCTGCCGCGCCAGCCGCCAATTGCATCTCGCCCTTCGCCGGCTTGCCCGCACCCGGCCGCGTCAGCTCACCCACCCACTCGATGCCCACCACCCGCACCCCAAAATCATCCTCCGCCAACAATTCGAAATCCACACTCTCCTCAGGCAAGATCACCTTCTGCCGCTCGATCCCCTGCACATAACACAAGGCAGGCGCATCCTCCACACCATCAACCCGCAAGCAATATCCACTCGCACCGTCAAGCCCGTCCTTGTCGACCCATGAAAACGGAATCTCACAGGAAAATGCCCCAAGCTCGAATTCGCCGCTGCGCGCATTTTCCCCATCCATGATCAGTCCACCACCATATGGCGCAAGGCTGCCACCATCATCTTCGCCATCGCCAAGCAACTGCGCCGGACCATATACACCCGATCGCAACTCGCGATCCATACGCAGCACAAAGCGCAGCTTGCTGCCCGCCACCGCACTCACCACCCCCGCCGCGCAATCCACCACTCGCTCGCCCAGCCCCAAATACGCCGGCGGCGTCACGATCGCCTCGGCACTCCTCACCGCCGGACGCGCCCGCGGCTCGACCTGCAAGGCATGCCGCATGTCACCCGCACGAAAATCAATCGTGCCCGCCGATTGCTGACCCGGAAAAACAAATCGATACACCCCGTTTTTCAAATCCGCCGACACGGCTTGCTGATTTTCAAAAAACCCACTCGCACGCCCTGGCCGGCGCTCGGAATCATCCGCCAGGCGCAGCTTCACCTCAAAGGCCTCACCCAAAGGCACCACCATTCGCTCCGGCGCATCGACCAAACGCGTGAAGGTGTATCGCTCGGTCTTCGAAAGCGGAAACATCCATCGCTGCAACGCATTCCATCCGGCCTTCGGCATGACAAAAAACGCGAGCAACGCCGATGCCGCCAGAACCAATGCCACAAGTGCCCAGCGTCGGTGACTCGATGGCGGCAAAGCCTCGTCCAAGGATCGCGATGCCACCTCCGCCGTCACCACCTGCCATGCTGCCTCACGCAATCGCGGCGACATCGTCTCCACCCCCTCTCGCTGTTCCTGCAATTCTATCGCACCCAGCATGCGATCCCCC
>Ga0208090_1000192_pt1 | contig 11569 bp, 29 predicted proteins | sample LakMenEpi20Jul12_FD_150718 | JGI IMG/M metagenome (GOLD analysis project Ga0208090, IMG submission 150718) | Freshwater microbial communities from Lake Mendota, WI - 20JUL2012 deep hole epilimnion (SPAdes) | ecosystem: Environmental > Aquatic > Freshwater > Lake > Epilimnion/Euphotic zone ...
CTAAACCCTCTTGGGCCAATCTTATACTTAAAGAGCCTATCCCGTCACCTAATGAAAGAACCTTGTTTTTGCCCGAATGTCTCAATCCAAGAGCTATACCTTCGCACATCCCTGAATAGTTAAAACCTTGATCCAGATGATAAGCTGACAATTCCCAAATATACGCATCTGTGTTCCTATACCAATTTAAAAGAGAATCAGCGTTGTCGACATTTGTTCTGGCATCGTTAAAATCATTTGCTACTTCATGATGATTATAATGAAACCCTTTTTCTAATCTTTGCTTAGCGTATCCTTCTGGTACTTTCAGGAATTCGGATATTTCTTTTGCACGCTTATCTACACTCATTTGCTCTCCATCGTTGATCGGACACAATTAAATTGTATCATGTTTTATTTTAATTTTTCTATATAGGGTAAAATTGGGAAAAAAATTTTAAGGCCAAATTGGTTTTTGACTTTTTTCTAATAGCCGGAAAAAGTAGTTGTAATAACACTACCATCTCTTTGATCAAGAGGTGGCAACTCTTTTCTGACCAAGACTCTTTGCACCCACCTATCAGTCCCATCATATCTTGCCTGAAAAGGTTTTCTGCCATGAATTGTTTTTCTATTATCTATAACTAATAGATCACCTGTTTTTAATACGATCTCTTTTGTGCATTTTTTAATTGCATCTTCAAGTTCTTCAAGAACTAATCTAGCCAAATAGTCATTCGGCTTCATGACAGTTGCATCGTATGTAAAGGTTAACATCCCGTCAGCTTCTCCAATTATAGAAGTAGGTATCTGCTGATCTTCTTCCCCATTTGTCCTAAAGCTAAGATCTATTCCTGTTGTAAACATTTTTGACTTCAACATATGTTTAGTCTCTATCCTAATATGCTTGAGTATGTCAGACAAATTAGCGTACGTGGTTACTGCCTGAGGATCGCCCCTAAGGCAAAACAAAACTACATAGTCTGGCTTGTAAGGATGAAATGCAGTCTCTGTGTGAAGAGCTAGTTCAGTTTTAGATGAAGTAGATATCTGCTGATACTCAGTCTTGTGGACTGGAACTATGTTCTGTATTATTTGACCGTTTTGTTCCTGAATATAACCAATCGGATGGCCATATTTTTTAACATGATCAAGAAGAATCAGAGTGCTTTCTTTGGAGCTGGCGTGCTTGGGGGAACTGATGATCGGTGTAGCTGGAGTTGGAGGCACATATCCAACATCTAAATTCTCGTAAAGAAAAATTCCCATAAAATACCTTTAAGACGACAAAACCTTTAGTATCAAAAAGAATACTTTGCTCAGGTTATCAGGGGCAATACTAAAAACATGTTCTTTTTCAAGCGTTTTAATCGTAACGCAATGTACGTTTACTAAATCCCCATTTGAAGTTATAGAAGCTGTAAGTTTAGATATGGAAATATCAGTAATAGTTGGCATAAAGCCATCGAACATGCCGTTATTTTCCATGCTACATTATAGCACAAGTTACTTCTTTTTTAAGGTAGAAACATTCTTAGGGGCTTGACCTTTGACTCCCTTTTCTGGAGTACCTGATCGTCTTTTTCTTTGAACTGCGCTTTTCTTTTGGGCGCTTGACAAAGCCTTGGCTTTTGCCACCGGTAAGCATTTTGCATAACCTGAACCGCCAACCCCTGAAGTGCCACAGGGCTGGTATTTCCCTCCCTTTTTAGGAGCACCAATATTAACCCACTTTTGATCAAACCACTTGGTTAATCCAACACCTTTAGGACCAGGCATTATTTTTTCTTTGCTTTTGTAGGTTTGTTAGTTTTTTTTACTGGGGTGCAATTGGGAACTAACTTGCCACCCTTTAACTTCATCCCCTTTGCAGTGTACCCAGTCCAACAAGCCATTACTTACTCTTCTTTGCCTTTTTGGTTGAAACAGTTTTCCAACCGCCACCCATTGACTTATACTTCTTAGCGGCCCAAGCGTTTGCATATGCAGATGGATAGACATCAAACTTAGATTTAGCCTGAGACTTAGCCGAAGACCACAGTGCCGGCTTTGTTGGTTTATTTTGTTTTGCCATTATCTTGTTAATCCTATGATCAAAATCATTTGAATTAAATGAAGAGCAATATATCCAAGATGAATTCTCAATTCTTTTTTGGAATTATCTTTCTTATCTACACCTAAACAATAGGTGCACGCACCGTCAGCTTCGTGACAGTCTTCACAACAGTATTTTGTAGTCATAATATTATTTCTTCTTACTAATTTTTCTAAGTGTTTTAGCAAGTGAAGCTTGCTTACGAGTAAGCGGGCTATATCTTTCTGGATTTTTGGTAACAGCTGATGCCATCCCAGCCACAGATTTGCCGGCTTTTTTAGCTTTTGCGGTAAAAGCTCCAGGCCTTTTGATCGCACCCTGTATCCATTTCTTATCTTTTTTTGCTGCCATTATTATCTCGCGCTGCTTTAACTTTTTCTCCTGTTTTAAATTTTAGATTTTCTAAATTAAACTGGCTAGTAATATGATCACTTAGATGTGTGTCTAGCTTAGCTTCTATATGCGATATATCACTGTCTATATCTGCAATGTCTTCTTTTATGGAATCTAAGCGATCTTTGACAAAGCCGTGGTCACGAACATTCTCACGACGCCCCTTCTCTATGAGAAGCATCAAAACGCCAAACGCGCCAGTAACAGCGGAAGCCCATACGATTTCCATTAAAGACCAAGCAGTTCTTTGACCTTTGGTCCAGCAACTGAATCGGCAGTAAGTTTATTAGCTACCTTGAAAGCTTTTACAGCTGCATCTGTTGCTGCATCTTTTTGACCATTAATTTCACCCTTGTAAAATCCTTTTATCTTAAGCGCTTCCTGAAGCTTCGCTATATCATTGCCACCACCTGCGGCTGGAGCAGCAGAACCTGCTGGTTTTTCCCAGTTGTTCTTTGCCATCCACTCAGCTACTGCTGGAGGAGGTGTATCTCCATTTACATATCTAAGATGCCATGGCTCTGAAGGGACAACTTCCCATGAAAAACCAAACTTCTTTACATTCGCAATCATCCAATTGAGGCGCTTTGGTTCTGATGCATTAGCAATGTCAACCGCCAAGCCGAGATTATGCTGCGACTTACCAGGAGTAGCCAACATAGCCATGCCTTTTTTAAGATACCATGTCTTACCTTCAAAAGTCTTTGTGCTAGTTCCAACTACTGGTTCAAGCTGGTATCTTTGTTTAAAGCCAGCAAGCTGACTCTCATAACTTCTATATGTATCGCCTGCTGATGTAGGCTTAAGCTCAACGCCTTCAGCTTTTGCTGCTTCGTCCATGGCGTTGTAAGCTGCGGCTGCAAGCCAGTGCATCTTTCCGCCAGCTTCGATAGGACGCAAGAGGTGTGCAGGCAACTTACCTGGCTCAATACCCTTAAGATCTTTTGGTAATACTACTGGAACTATATAATCCCAAGCAACTTTACTCATAATGCTTTCCTCTCGTGTCCTGTTATAAATATAACAACAGGCCAATCAATTAAGAAAGACCTGTTGTTATAATAATTTAGATGCTACTTCTTACCTTTGCCGGAACCAATTTTGCCAAGCACCTTGATTGGGCGCTGTGCCATTTTCATTTGGCCCGATGTTACCGCTGGCTTAGGTGCTGTTGTGCCCTTGCCGCCGGTTGCAACATTCTTTAAAGTTGCAGGGTTTTTTACTGAACGCTGTGCCATCTTCATCTGACCGCTTGAAGCGGTTGGTTCTGGCGCACTAACGCCTTTACCTTTTGACTTTTTCATAGCCATGATTTATTTCTCCTTAGTTTTTTTGCTAGCTTTTTTTGGGGCAGTTTTTTTTGCTGTCCTCTTAACCGGTTCCTGTTTTTCAACAGGCATAACGTTTTGTACGTACTTAGACATAGTAATAATAATCCTTGGTTTATTTCATTTTTCTATTTATATGTACGCGCTGATTTCTTAGGAGCATTATCCGCATTATAAGAGCCCATCTTCTTTTTAGGACGATTCTTTGTTCCGTCAAAAGTTGGGGTAGTCATACCCTTTTGCATCAAGCCAGTAAGCTTTTGCTTCTTGGAAGCAGCAGCTGCTGGGTCTCCTTTACTAGTCTTTTTTTTCATAGCCATTATATTATTTCTTCTTCTTCTTAGCTATAGCTGCCTGGATAAATGGTGGAAGCTTCTTTTGAGCGGCGGTCATGCCAGCTTTTGCTGCTGGAGCCTTTTTTGCTGCTGCTGGTGCTTTCTTTTTCATTGCCATTGTTTTCTCCTATTTGTTTAGTGTTATGTTAAATATTAGCAGTCCCACTTGCGTAAAGCAAGTGCTTTGCGTGTTGGTTTGCCATTTGGCTTCTTCATCGCCCCCGGCATGCCGCCCATACGCGCACAAAAAGACTTACGCCTTGCAGCGGACTTAGGTGATTTTTTTGCCTGCTTGGATGACACTGGCGGCTTTAGTGTGCCACCAGTCTGGGCCTTGTATGAAGCACGGCCTTTAGCGTTCAAGCCTCCAGCAGGGTTCTTGCCTTCTTTGCGTTGCCATGCAGCGGTTTTAGCCATTATTTTTTCTTCCTTGTTTTACTCTTGCTAACTTTTGAAGATTTAACTTTTTTCGAGGCTTTACCTATTTCAATGCCGTACATAGAATTATTTTGACCCATTCTAGGACCAGCTATATAAATTTTATTTTTTATTACCATTTTCTTTCTTTCTGTCCATAGCTTCTGCTATATCATAAAGTCTAAAAACCAAATGCCAAAACATACTTGTTAAACTAAATTTATTTTTGGTCATTTTTTTTATCTTTCGTTTCAGGATCTTTTTTAGTTCCAGAATCTAGTGGGTCACCCAATTTTTTTTTGAGTGACACCCCACCTTTAGATACTTTTCTAAACTTAGCTAAGGACATAGTAACGAAAAATAATTACTTAGTTGTCTTTTTTGAACTACCCTTTTTTGCACCCGCTGTTTTGCTAGGAGCTTTTGCTGAAGGCTTCTTTGTTGCCTTAGAGGCATCTTTGACTGCCTTAGCTGCTTCTTTCTTAGCGTCCTTAACGATGTTTTCTGCGGCCTGCACTGCAATGTCAGCGACAGCATCTGCTTGATCGGCAAATTGGTCGATTAACTTAGCTTGCGCTTTAGCCATGGCACTATCTGCTTTGATATTTTGTGCCTTGAAAAGGACTGACTTTATTTTATTCGCTATGTTCTTAAACATTTTACCCTCTATTTTTCTCTTGTGTTAATATAGTAATATTATATATTATATAATGATAATTTACAATTAATGTCTATTTATTTCCCTGTTGTGATTCTTTAATTAAAGAGTATCTATCACCAGTTTCTTTAGAAACAACAGCAAACCCGTACGCAGCTGCATCTTCTATAGCCAATCTAAGGCCTTCTTTATCCTCAAACGAGGCGTTTGGCAGTGGTATAGTTACCGCGGCGTAGACGTCAATGTTCTCAAAATTCCCAATGTTTATTTTTCTGTTTACCCCACAAATAAAGACTGGCGATGTCGTGATAGCCAAGTCTGCGGAAACAGAATTCATTACATTGTCTATGGGAGAATCAAATGAAGATGATTCTTGGGCACTTTTATTAATCTTAGGCATTGCTCTTGATTCCTATTCCGAGGCACTCTAGTGTTGCCGCAACTTGTTGTTCCAAATTCATATTGTTTGTATCTATAACGGCAGAGGCTACTTGCTTAACTTCTTCTGCTTCCATCTCTGAACTATGTCCAGACTGTTCGCCACTCATTATAGCACCATCTCGCTTCAAAATGCGTTGATCAAGAATTTCTTTATCTGCATCAAAACTTATGACAAATCCATTTGGCTGCTTAAGAATGTTCTTGGCTTCGTTTAAATAACGCACATCAGACACTATAATGCACAGGGGATTAACACTGTCCTCATCATGATTCTTTAAATAATTTCTATATATTTTATTTGCTTTTATAATCGCCCAGTTTGCAAAACAGTTTTCGTCGTACTCCCTACAAATATCACCGGCTTTTTGCAGGAACGTTCTAGGCTTGATGCCCTCTTCTTCCACTGGGGTATTGTAGATCTGCTTTACTTTTTCGATAAGGGTATCGTAGTGAGGCATGTTGCCTATAGAGGCTCCTCCATAGACCTCATATAAAACTTCGTGAAGAGAAAAAAGTTTTCTTGATTCTTCATTAAAGCCTATTATGTTTTTCTTTATTGATGCCATCTCATAAAGTGGAAGAGCATAAAAAATATGATCCCAATTTATTCCAAACTTTACAGTTTCCATTGAACCTTTTGGTATTATTGATTCCGCTACAGAAGTTTTTCCACTTCCAGCTTTACCGGATAGGCCAAGTATTATTGGTTGGTTGTTAACAAATTTTTTCATTCAACAAGTATAGCAGAAAATTATTGCATTTTTTGATTTCTGATTTCTAATTCGTCCAGAAAAGCATTGGCCAACGCATCGGGTTCCCAGACAAAAGATCTTGGGACTTGAATCACTCTGAAATTATACTCTGATTTTATTTCCTCGATGGTCATCAACAAGGGTAGCAACAGCCTGTTCTTGCATTCCCACTTGCCATTTATTTGGTTTGCGACCACAGCTGAATCAGTATAAATAATAGGGTCAGATAAATCAGCCATAGCGGATATTAGTAAGCCAGCTATAACAGCTTCGTATTCAGCTTCGTTATTTGTTCTTGGGCCAAGACCCCTAGAAAATTGTGCTATTTTTTTTCTGTTCTTGTATACAACTACCGAGCAGGCGGCTTCACCAGTTTTCTTTTGCCCTTGCCCCCTTGAGGCCCCATCGCAAAAAACTTCAAAGTTCATTAATCTACTTCGATATCATAGGGGATGCCCAATTCAATGGCTCTATTTTTAATATTGTTTTCCTGGCTACCCCCAGAAATAGTATGAGTAGATACTAATAGGTATCTTTCTTTCTTATATTCAACTTGAGTAGGAAAATCTAATTTTTTTCTTTTATTAGAATAAAATTCTTTAGCTTTATCGACAGCTCTGTAATGGCCTATAAACATATTTGCCTCCTTTAGTAGGTAGTAAAATCACTTTCAAGATAATGACCTTTACTTTCTCTGGATGCAGCGATCTGCATAGACTGCACTTTGTCCATTAACTTTCTAGCTGACTCTGAAGATATTCGAGCAGCACTCTCCATTGACTCAGCTAGGCTCATGACGGCTTCGCATGTGATCAGGGCTGAGTATTCGTCCTCTGCTGCCTCCATGGCTGCTGCTTCTCTCTCCGCCTCATTCTTGCCAACTCTAGAAGACTTATATTTCTTTTTATATTTACCTTCCATTATTTTATAGTTGGCTCGGGCCATGCCAGCAAATCTTGCTGCTCTACCGTACACGTTAGATGTCTTGGCTACAAGTGAAGCCATGTTTTCGATGCCCAAGTCAACAGTATCTTCGTCCGGTATCTCTATAAAGTATTTATTATTTTTTGTTACATCAACATAAGAATTAATTACCTCCTGGATTTGTGGTCCAAGAAAATCTGAAAGTAGTTGTTGGAGTTTTTCTAAACTCTGATTATTCATTTTTATCCTTTTTGATTAAACCAAATTGTTTTAATAGTGGTTGCAATTCTTCATCAGTTTTAATTATTGAAACTATTTTTTCTCTTATTTCCTTTAGATGTTCCCTAACAGTATTAGGATGTTCATTGATTTTTAAAGATATATCACTGGACCTTTTGCCATCTACATACCTCCATTTTATCAGCTGCCTCTCCTGTATTGTCAACTTATCGAAAGGAGGAAAATTATTTTCTCCGACCACCCAAGCTTCATCTATATCCTCTGCGGACAAAATTGATTCTAAAGAATACTCTCTAGGCTCTGCCTTAAATCCTGTTTGAAAATTTTCACTTTCCGGGTCAGTGTCTGCGTCATCGTCTATTAGTGGAAACGTTTTTCTTCCTAGCTGGTCTATCAAAAATGTATCAACGTTTTTCTTTAGCAAGTAAAAAAAGTAGCTATACAAGAATCCGGCTAAAAGGTATTGGCCCCTTAGCTGACTCTTTCTTTTCGTACCTGGCAATGCATTGAAAGAATGTCGTGTCTATCGTTTGGCGTATGTCTTCTTCGTCTCCATATCTTTTAGCCATGTAAACTATGCCGGCCCATTATTTCTGATACGTCTTTATGATCTTTTTTTACTAATTTATTTTTCATTAATGCCATACGAGTGTAAGGATTTTTAACAAACAAACCAATGAACCTTCTTATGTCATAGTCCGCTAGATTATATCTGCCGTGGTATAGCAATGCTACGTACTTACTTAAGAAATTATTAAAAACTTTTAACAACTCCTGCTTTGCAGCGTGGCTTCCGGACTTAGCTTGAGCTATTAGCTCTTGCATTTCATTTTCTTCTAGATTATAATATTGTTCTTTATAAGCGGCCATTATTTTCCTTCCCAGTAAATTATATTTTCTGAGTATTCTGATCTTATGTCTTCGTAGTAAACTATATTAGGTACACCTAATTCGTTTAAGAATTCAACAGCGTCCTTAGCGTACTTGCTGATGATGCACGTGAACTTTTCAAATTCTTTTGGGTAATATCTTTTAAATCTTTTTATTTTTGTTTTACTTTTTGGGTCTAAGTACCCTTTCATCTCAACCCATTCATCAGTTGCACATAAATAAAAGTCGGGCGTATAACCTTTAACTCCTTTTTTAATTGGAAAAGAAAAAACAGTAGGTTCAAATTCATGTTTAATTTTATATGCATTTAAGATGCGTACAAAATTAGCTTCCCAATTAGATCTTACATTTAAATCAATATCTTTTCTGTATCCAGTTTTGGTATGCTTGTAAGCATTGCCTGTCCTTGGAGGTTTCTTAACCTCATCAGAAATTATTTCTTCCGCAATTTTATTGCCGTTAATCTTTTTAAAATTTGGATGGTTTTTCATTTTTGATCTAGAAATAAAAAAGTCTGCGGACTTGACAACGATGCTCTTAACCATGTAACCTCTACTCTGTTATATCCACTAAGTATATTATACTTTAAATAAATGTAAAAAACAAGCGGCTTTAAAGTTGCGAAACCACAGAGGAATAGGTAGAATACAATTATGACAAATACAACAACAACAAGAACCCTATTGGACAGCATGCACCAGGCAGCTAATGAAGAGGCGATTGATGCCTTGGTTAATAACTACGGTTTTAACCACGAAACAGCTATCAAGCTCGTAACTGAGTTTGACGGCAATGACTTCGAACTTAGCTCTGAAGCTTCTTTCTAATAGTTAAATATAAAAACCCCCCCGTTGGTATATCCAGCGGGGGGGTTTTTTGTATACCTAATAACGCTTTATGCGCTCCAATGATTCTTTTTATTTCTAAACACACCAACGCCACATTCGCCAGACTTAGCGTGGTCACAGTATGAGCAGGCTCTTACGTTGCTTGTAGCCGCAAAAGAATTGTCATTGACTATATCTTTAATTAAAGATAACAATCTTACCTTCACATCTTCCAGATCTTCTTTAGTAAAGAGGTGACCTTTTCTTTTGCCAGATCTTAGGTAATGTAGCTCGGCATAGATTTCTTTTTCTGGCATCATTATAGATGCAGCTAACGCATAGATTCCCAGCTGTAGGTTTTGCGCTATACCCTTTTGGGTGACTTCCCATTTGCCAGTTTTATAGTCAATAATATTGACTCTATCCCCTACGACATCTATTCTATCTATATAACCTATCATTGAATAGTTACCTATAATAAAACTAAAGGCATGTTCTTTATCATATACGTCAAAAGTTGTGTCTAAGTTTTGATCGTAAAATTCATTTATAAGATTTCTTCCAACAGAAATTAATTCCTGAGATATTTTATTATCTGGATCTAACTTTTGTTTGCTTATCTCAAACTCATCAACCATCTCTTGATGGTCTAGTGGCTTTTCTTTATCAACTACTTTTTCTAATACTGCGTGGACTATATTTCCGAAGCGTTGCGGCTTCTCCAAATAGTCTAGGTTCTTTTTGTATATAAGAATAAAAATATTTTGATGGGCATTGCGCGTAAGTATCCAACCTTGAGTACGAAAAATCCAAGAGCGATAGCTTTTGTAGCGGATCTAAGTCTTCTATTTTTTTTATAGCTATTGACATTTATTAATCTTCCGTGTTGTGTTCTGTGACAAGCAATCCGTTTGGATCATATTCTTTACCGTCTTGATCTATGGTGTGACCAGTTTTGATATTGACATATCTATCATGTCCAACTGAAACCCACCCGGTCTCACCCATCTCCATAAAATCACCTTCAATATAAGGCCAAGGCATGACTGTCTCCTATCCTACAGATATAACTGTATTGTTTATTGAATCTATGTTGAAATAGTAATTTAATAAACCATATATATCACGCAACTCTGCCTTGGAGGCATTAAAACCCACCATGCCAAGCTGGAGAAAAAAGGTTTCGTCAGACCCAGGTGGGGCTTCATACTCTATGATCTGTGCATCGTTGAGCAGCATTCTTCCGTTTTCGTTCTTAAACATTTAATCCTCATCTACTATTGTTATAGGGTTCCATGTTGGGTCATTCATCTTTTCTCTCATATCTGAGACGTATGAATCCCAATCTCGTTCATCTTCTGATTTTTTTTCATATGTTACTTTTGCTTTAAAAGGATTACTTTTAAATTTTACTATAAAACTTTTTCCACCATTCTTAGGTGTCCAACGAAGATTGCCATTCTTGCAATCGCAATAATCATCATTGTTTATATCTATCATCCCCTTTGGGTCAAATCTACCGCTGCACCCATTGCACGCTGTATAGCGTCCTTTGTCAGCACATCTACTGCACGATGAGCAGTACGACCAGCATGGTCTTTCTGCGGGGTTCTTATAGCTTCCTGGCAGGGCCATTTATATCTCCAATTCTAATATTTTATTAAGAGAATCCACAATTTTTCCTGATGCAAGTATATCAAATTTGTAAACAAATTTTCGATTATTATCAATAATTTCTAAAAATACTGGTCTGTTTCCTTTGTTGCTAGAAACCAAATCATATATCTTTTCAAAGGTGCCTTGTGACAAACCGTCTTTAACAGTTAAGGATATTGGTTTGCCGCCGGAGAATATTTTAGAATCTATTTTTTCAGATGAATTATAAAACAATTTGACAACAGAATTCTCATCGTCATTCTCTCTGTTTAGAAATGCACTTACTACAAATATGTCTCCAGAATTAAAATAATCGTCACTTATATCTTTTGCATTCTTGGGGAAGATTATAACTTCTATACTAGAGCTGATGTCTTCTATCTCTAGCTTGTACATCTTTTGGCCTTTTTTAGTGGTCATCTTTTTGTTTGACACTATAATGCCGCCAACCTTAACTGCTGTTCCTCCTGGGCAGTCTGAAAGATCTATCACTTCGTGGGTGATTTGATTCTTAAGTATATCCCAGATGCCAAGAACTGGATGGTTGGTTACATAAATCCCTAGTTGTTCTCTCTCTTTTTCTAGAACTTCTAGTTCTATTCTTCTGCTCAATTCCATGTTCTGATCTTCAAC
>Ga0208090_1000194_pt1 | contig 11497 bp, 9 predicted proteins | sample LakMenEpi20Jul12_FD_150718 | JGI IMG/M metagenome (GOLD analysis project Ga0208090, IMG submission 150718) | Freshwater microbial communities from Lake Mendota, WI - 20JUL2012 deep hole epilimnion (SPAdes) | ecosystem: Environmental > Aquatic > Freshwater > Lake > Epilimnion/Euphotic zone ...
CATCACCGAAATCGTACGAAAAAATCGGGTGCGCCATGTAGGGCGATCCCCAGTAGTTGATGAAGATATCGACGCCACGCAGCTTTCGAAGATCGACCTTTCGCAATTCGTAGCGCGGCGTGAAATCATCCGTCGTACGATAATCGAAATTGCGGAGATTGTGGATGGTCGCGATTTCGCCATCGACTTCCACATGCGGCGTCAAAGCTACCTCCGTTTTCCAATCGCGATACTGACGAGGCGGGATCGATGCCCACCAAACGGCAACCAGCACGACTGCCAACGCAATGCCTAGCCTTGCCCGCCAGCGTGGTCGCACGAATAACGCCACCAATATCATCACCAAAGCGAAACCCCCCGCCGCCCAGGGCCTGAAATCCACCAAGGGGAAATCAAACCACAGCGCGCCAAAGGCCCACAAAGCAGCGAGCGCGAGCACTGCGCCAGCTATCAAACGACTAAGCCAGCCGCACAATTTACAAATCACGCATTTCATCATCTGAGAATCAACTGTTACTGAAGCAATCTCACGAAGCCTTGACCGCATCCCACATGCCCGACCAGAGCGCAAGCGCATCACCGAGATCGTCGATCGGCTCGCACTTGGCAAAAATTTCCTCGCTCGGGAACAGCACTTCGTTGGCGCGGAACTCTTCGCTCAACATCGCATAGGCCGATTGGTTCGGCGCACGATACGCGATGTATTCCATGTTTTTTGCCGCGACACTCGGCTCGGTCAGGAATTCGATGAATCGATGCGCCAGATCCACCGATTGCGAATCCTTGAAGATGCAGAGATCGTCGCAACTGAATGCCGTGCCTTCTTGAGGAATCTTCACCACGATGTCCGCATTGTCGCTAGCGACCTGCAACAAATCGCCGGCATAGCCCTGCACGAGGTGAAACTCGCCCGAAGCGATACCGCTCTTGTACTGCTCGCTGTCGAACTTCGCGATATTCTTTTTCCAACGGATCGCCACATCGCGTGCTTGCGCAAGCTGTGCAGGTTCCTTGGAGTTGATCGAAAATCCCAGTGAACGCAGCGCCGCACCGAGCACCTCACGCATGTCGTCGAGCAGGGTGATGCGACCTTTCAAATCACTGCGGTCAAACATTCGATAGGAAGCCTCTGGATTTTTCACTTTGCTCGACAGCCACGCGATGCAGGTCGGCGCCATCATGTAAGGCACCGAATGTTTCATGCCAGAGTCCAGTGCTCGTTGCAGGTAAGACGCGTCCACATGCTTGAGGTTCGGCAGCTTGGAATGATCGAGCGGCTGCAGCATATTTTCGCGCACAAGCGTCTTGACCATGTAGGACGACGGCACCACCACATCATATCCGGTCGCACCCGCGCTGAGCTTGGCGTGCATCGACTCGTTGGAATCGAAAGTATCGATCAGCAGACGGCAACCCTGCGCCTGTTCGAACTCAGCGACCAATTCGGGATCGATGTAGTCGGCCCAGGTGTAAACCTTGAGCTCGGGTAGCCCGGTCTTGCCGCAGTTGGCGAAAAATCCCGCGGCGAGCGCGGCCGATGAGGTGGCGATAAATTGACGGCGCTTGAGTTTCATGACCCACCAGATCAACCACAAAAGTGACGTCCTGCCCACAGGAAACTTATCGCCCAAAAGTCCGTTTCGAGCGTTCAGCAGGCTTGCGGCAAACGCGGGTACGGCTAGATTTGCATCGATGAACCCGCCCACGGAACCAAAGCGCCGGCAAAAATCTGCCATTCCATGGCAGGCCAAGCTCATCATCGCCTTGATCTGCAGCATACTGCTGGCAGGCGCAACTTTTTACGGCATCATCCGCAGCTACCTGCATGGCGATGCCTTCCGCCGCCTGCTCTCGGAAAAGGCGAGCAATTCCATCGGCACGAAAGGTGAATTTGGCACCTTCCGCTGGGACGGTTTTTCCCTCGAAAGCGCAAGTTTCACTGCAAGCGGAGAAGGTCCGCTGCGCGAATTGCAAATGGACGGACTGCGTACCGAGATCGGCCTTGGCGGATTGAAGAACGGCGTTTGGGAAATTACCGGGTCCAAAGTTCATCGACTCGAAACCAGCTTCGACTTCAACCATGCCGCTATTGGTATCCCAGCGGCTGCCACCGATGTTTCCCCAAGTGCCACCCGGCCGAGCAAAACCGCAGTAGCCGGCACTTGGCTTCCGCGCGAAGTGAAATTCGACGGACTGCAAATCGCAGATGCCACGATCAACGCGCAGTTCGGCGACAAGCACATCGCGGCCAGTAATCTGCGCGTCGACCTCAAGTCGTTCGGCCGCAAAGGGCATACTGCCGACATTGGCGGTGGAACCATTGAGTTCACCAACGAAAAATTTCCTCCTGCCAACATCGATTGCATTCGCCTCAAACATCAGGACAACCGAATTTTTCTCAATCAACTGAAGCTCAGCGCCTTTGACAACGCACGACTTGAAGCCAGCGGTGAAATCGATGGTAAAAGCAATCGGCATTCGATCGATGGAAACATCAGTGGCGTAAAATGCTCGGATGTGCTCAGCGGAGATTGGGTCAAGCGCCTCAGCGGTGATCTCGAAACGACTTTCTCGTACAACAACCACACAGGCCCCGCAGTCGCCAGCGGCAAGCTCGTGCTCAAGAATGGCAATCTCACCGCATTTCCCGCGCTCGATGCCCTCGCGACATTTTCCAATACCCAACGCTTTAGATCACTCGCCTTCAACGACGCCCGCAGCGATTGGCAATGGCGGGACGGTATCCTCACACTCGAAAATCTTGTGATCGCCAGCGATGGCGCGATCCGCGCCGAAGGCAAAATCACCATCGATGGCGAAAACCTCGACGGTCAACTGAACATCGGTCTCCCCCCCGAAGTCCTCGCCAAACTCCCTAGCGCCGCCAGCGATGTCTTCACCATCGACGAACGCGGCATGCGCTGGGCACCGATGCGCATCACCGGCACGACTGACAAACCAAAGGAAGACTTGAGTGGCAGACTCATGAGTGCCGCCGCGACGCGCCTCATCGGCAAGCTGCAACAAGGCATTCCCGCCGCAGGAGAAAATGCAGCAAACACCGCAGAAGAAATCATCAACTCCGAAAAACCCGTCGAAAAAGGCATTGAAGCAATTTTGGAGAACAGCGATAGCGCCCGCAAGCTACTCAAGGGCCTGCTGCAAAATCTTCCGACCAAGGAATAAGTTTCCCGCCGCCAAACACACAGGCGCCGCGTTTTGACCTCACGAATCGGTAGTTTGTTTGAATAAATTTCACGGAAACGCGGTTCAACAGGCAGCTGGCATGACAGCAAAAAACCCGCCTGTTTCCGTGACCCTGCCCGACACGCATACCCGCAATCACTGCCTCTCTGCCTTTTCACTGGTCGAGCTTTCCGTGGTGATCGCGATTCTTCTCACGCTCGCCACGGCTGGCGCGCAACTGCTCGGCCACACCGAAATCCAAACCCGCAAGGCCGGCACCGAGCTGCTCACAAGCCTCATCGAACAGGCTCGCAACACGGCGATCACTTCGCGCCGTCATGTGATACTCGCCATCGCCGAGCCCGGTGACATCGCCAACACCGACGAACGCTGCCGCCTCGGAATTTTCAAAGTCGATTCATGGCCGGATCCCTTCGATGGAGAAATCAGCAAGGCGGTTCAAAAGGGCCGTTGGCGCGCGCTCGAAGCCGGCCTCACGATCAGCGGCGGAAATCTCGATGGTCTCGACAACCCAATCGACGCGCCGGAGCTCACACTTGCATACAGCAACGGATCGAAGGCCCGCAGCGCGAAAGTTCACGCCATCGCCTTCAACCCGCGCGGCGGCATCATCCTTCCCGCAAGCGCGAATCCCGTCCTGATGCGCGTCGCCGCCGGCAGCTACCGCGACGGCAAAGCCATCCCACGCCATAACGGAAAAAACGGTGCTATCGCCGAGCAAAAAATCAAGGTCGGCCGCGTCACCGCACGACCCTACCGCATCGAAGAATGAAAATCGCACAGGCAAAAATTTCCCACCGCTCAGGCTCCACACTGGTCGAGTCGAGCATTGCCATGGGCGTGCTCGCGCTAGCCGTGCCACTGGTCTTCGGCAGCATGGCCGAGGCTGGAAAAAGTGGTGCATCAGCGGAAGCGGAAACTCGCAGCGCATGGATCATTCCCGCATGCCTCCAAGAAATCGAAAACTCAAGAGCCGGCAAACCGCAGTACTTCACCGCTACCGAAACAGGTCAGACCTTTCCCCCGGAAAACGAAATCTGGGCACTCGCATTTTCCAATGGAGGATCAATCGTCGATAAAATCACCATCGCTCAATACGAAAGCGGAATCAAAAACCTCAAGGGTAAATCGATCAGCCATTTGGCGAAAATCAGCGCCAGCAAGCCTGATGAAAATGATGGCATGCTGAGTCTTCGCATCACGCTCGAATACCCAGCCACCGCTCCGGCCGGTAAACGCAGGACGCTTGATTTCCACTCGCGCATCCCATGAAGCCGCCACCACCATCACGCCGTGGATTTACGCTGGTGGAGCTGAGCTGCTCGATGGGCGTCGGATCGATTGTGCTTCTACTCGCCGCATCGATGCTCGGAAGCTCAAGCGATGGATATCAAAAAATCAGCAGCAACATCGCCAACGCACGCGAAGCACGCGCGATCATCAGCCAACTGGACTCGGATCTCGCGACAGCGAAATTCCATCCATCGCAAATCATCGAAACCCCGCCATCATCACGCCCGTCGCACCGCCTTGGTTTTCTCTCACTCCAGGCCCCGCAGGCGCAATCCGAGCAAAGCCACATCGGCGACCTCTGCGCAGTAAATTATTACCTCGCCGATCTCCAGCTCGGCGGTCAAACCGTGCGCTGCCTCATGCGGGGCATGCGCGAAAGCGCCGATACCTACGCCGCACTCAAAACTCAATCGACCGGCTCGCTGTTTGAAAAACAACCCGAACGCGACGAACCGATCGGCTTCGGTGTGGTATCATTCGAAGTGAAACCAAAAATGAGAGACGCCGCGGGCCAATGGATTGATTGGAGCTCCAACGCGACCCACACAAGCACCGCACCCGAAGCAGTCGCCATCCGCCTCGTGATCGCAAGCCAAAGCCTCTGCGCAAAACTCAAATCCAGCGATGACTGGGACGGCAGCGGCGCCATCAGCAAATTTCTCGGTAAGCCGGAGGATGCGGCAACGCACCCGAATCTCGAAATCCACGAAATGCTCATTCGCTTCGGCAAGCATGAATCGCCCTGAAAAATCCAAGCCTCACGCTCATGCTTCGGGCTTCACTCTGGTCGTCGTTTTGGTGGTGGCCGCCGCATTGCTGATTGCCGCAATCGGCAGTCTCGCAGTCAGCGGCATCGAACGCGGCACATCACGCGCATCCGTCGACCAACAACGGGCGGAACTCGCTGCACGCGCTGGCCTTGAAGAACTGCGCGGCATCTTTGGCAAAGAGGCAGGCAACGACGATTTCCTCATCTTGCAATCGAGCCTCATAGATCCGATCACTCCCAATCGCGAACCAGCGCCACACCTTTTTCTCGCACGCGGCAAGGCCACACCGAATGGCTATGATTATCGCTACATCCCGCTCTTCAGCACCAACAGCATGCCGGAAGAAACACCTCTCACCACGCCTGCGATCGAATCACTCGTCACTGCCAACGAAAATCAACGCATCGATTTCACCACCCTTCCCTACCTCGACAAAGCCTGCGCCGCGTGGCTCTACCTCAAGGATGAAAAAAACCGGCCGATCGCACGCTACGCTTACTGGGTAGAGGACCTTCAGGGGAAAATCGACGCCGGCAGCGCCGGCAACAACCACGGCCCCGCGGAATCCCACCAACGCGCCGCATGGCCATTTCCCGCACCCGGCCTCAACCCGCAAGCACTCTCGGATAAGCAAGCGCCGCTCAATCAAATCGCACTCTACGCAATCAATCCAAACGCGACCGAAGACGCACAAGGCAACATCGCGAAATCGATCCTGAAAAACCGCGCGATTCTCATCACGCCCGATTCCTGTCTCGCCGCCGCCGATATCCCGACGCCAATTCAACGCAGCGCCGATGGCCATCAAATCGATCCCGCCGCGCGCGCGGTCGAAGAAAACTTGAGCGCCGATCTCCGCTCCTACGAAGAGCAACCGATCATTCCTTTTGCCGAAGGCATCGATCCATCCGCCGCCGGAACACCGAAAATCAATCTCAACCAACTGCTCGCCAAAGACGCCAACACGGCCATCGATGAAATGGCCGAGCACATCAAAAAATCACTGCCCGAATTCGATCAACGCAAAGGCGGATTCCCCGATGACTACCTGCGCACACTTGCCGCCAATGCCATCGACTACGCCGATGCCGACAGCGATCCATCAGTGTCTGCCAACCGCTATCGCGGACTCGATGCCTGCCCGCTGGTCAGCGAATTTCTGATGCGCTTCCGCTGGGAAAATGCACTCACAGAAAATGGCCGTAAATACCTAATCTTGTCGGTTTCAACCTATGTGGAACTCTGGAACATGAGCAATCAGGCGGTCAGCGGCAACGCAGAGGTTTCTTATGAAACGGCCTACAAATTCCCGCTCGGCGCAAACCCGGAAGTTTCGCTGGCCGATCTGAGCAATGCCACACCCACGCTCGCCGAAAGCGATGGCCGCCGCTGGCTTCCGCCGATCGCCGTCACGCTCAAGCCCAACGAATACCGCGTGATCACCTGCGGAACGATCACCTACAAAATCGACGCCGGCCCGTCCTCGGTTTTCATTCCCAGCCCACTCGTGCTGGAAGGCGAAACCTTCGGCACATCGGGCGCCGGATACCGCTTGAAGTGGAATGGCAAAAACGTCGACCAATCGCGTGGCGGCATTCACCGCAACAACTGCAGCCTTCACTTTCCAAAAGACACCGCCACCCAACCGCGCCAACGCATCCGCACCACCATCCCTTCGCACTCGCATACCCGCAGCGGCATCTACTGCAACAACATGGGCGACCCACGCATGGCGTTTTACAATCAAGCCCCGCAAGACGCCAACACCTACCCCGACAACTACAGCCCGAACCGCCGCAGTGTCCGCTGGGGCACGATCTATAGCAAGGACAGCGCGAACAAAACAAAAGTGCACGGCCGTGTGATGCCTTCGGAGTGGCCCGATGGCGGACACAATTCGAGCTACGAATCGAACAGCTTTTACACCACCGACGAACGCATCAATCCGGATGACCCGCGCTTTTTTCCAAATGCCACATCAGTCCTTCGCAACCCGGAAGCTGCAGAAGCGCCGATGCGGATTTCAAACCTCGGCAGGTTTTACAGCGTCACCGAGCTCGGTCGAATTTACGATCCGCTCATGTGGAAAACCTCAATGCCCACCACAGCCAACATGCCGTGGGGCGATGTGGAAAACACCAGCGAATCAAGCGGCGATTTCGGCGGCGGCAACACGCTGCGCATCGGCCGCGCCGATCATCCGCGCTTCAGCTCCACACCCGGCATGGACGCCCATCGTCTGCTCGATCTTTTCCACGCGGGCATTTCCACATCCGACAGTGCAGCCAAACGCGAAGGTCCTACCACGCTCGTCGCCGGACATGTGAACCTCAACACCGCCACGCGCGATGTGCTGCGAGCCCTCGCAGTCGGAGCAATGACCATGGACACCAAGCTCTCGGCGCGCAGCTCGGAAAACCACAGCACACCCAACCTCATGGCTCCTCCGGTAAGCCCGCTGAAACTCACGCCTCAAGAAATCAACAATCACGCCAACCAAATCGCTGATGCGATCCTGCTCGCGAGAAAAAACAAACCTTTCGCATCGCCATCCGAAATTGCCAACGCGCGCGGCAGTGATGACAAGCCGGTATTCGGCAACAAAGAGCTCCTGCCCAACGGCAGCAAGGTTCACCTCAGCGACTCCGCATCGGAGGAATGCTTCGCCCGCATTTACGAATCGACCACCACTCGCTCGCGCAACTTCCGCATCTGGGTCGTCGCCCAAGCAATCAGCCCGAGCAACACCATCACCGACAACCCAGAAGTTCTCGCCGAAGTCCGCCGCAGCTTCACGGTCTTCGCCGACCCCGGCCTGCGCAAGCCCGACGGCTCAATCGACCCGAAAAAATCCAAAGTCAAAATTCTGCATGAAAATGATTTCTAAAATCTTCGCCGCCACACTTTGCATGTTCGCGAGCATGTTTTCCGCCACCGGTAAAGAAGGCTCACCCGAGGTCGGCTTCCTCCGCATCATCAATGCGATCGCCCCGGGAAATGACACGACCCTCGTCCTCATCGATGGCGAGGACCTCTTCCCCAAAGGTTATCAACTCGGCCAGCGCAGCGGCGGCATCGGTCTCGCAGCCGGACCCCACACGGTCACGCTGCAAAAAAATGGCGTGGAAAGCGGCACCACAAAGATCGATCTCAAATCGGGCGAAACCCTAAGTCTCATCGGCTTTGCGGAAAAAATCCCAGCGACCGATGACCATGCTCCACCGCGATGGACGACCAAAATTTTAAAACTCAAACAAAGTGACCCCGAACGCGGATTCCGCATGACGCTGCTGTCAGTTTGCGATCTCGACGAAGTGAAGGTCGACGCCATCATCCCTGGACAAAAAGGCATCACCGCCGCACATGTGAAACGGCTCAGCACCGCTGTCATTGACCTCGGCAGCACGCGCAGCGAGGCGATGGTGAAGGTTGGCGGCGAAATCATCAGCACCGTTTCCCCCGACGAACCCGGCAACCATGTGGTCGTGATCTATCAGGATGCCGAGGGCAAGATCCGTGCGCTCACATTCTTCGACCCGAAGTTCGTGATCGCGGGCTGAATCGCCATCGGCGAAATTTGTTTGGTGTTTCCAACCCTATACTTTAGTTGTGGTCGATATCCGACCTATGAAACACGCCCTCAAATTGCTCGCCCTTCCGCTCATTGCACTCGCCCTTCCCTCGTGCTCGATGAATCCTCTTTTTTACGGCTACCGCTCCGCGCCGGGCGTGCCTAAACGCGAAGCACCAAATCCCAACCCAAGCCTCATCGAAACCTCGATGCCCTCCCACAACTCGGTGGTCGACAAATACAGCCGCCGCGGCTTCCGCGTCATCGGCTACGGCGATACGACCGCACGCCACAACATCGACGCCCAAAACGCCCGACTGCTGGCGATCGAAAAAGATGCTGATGTCGCGATATACTCCAGCGTCTACGGCGGCATCCAAACCGAACGCATCGCAGTACCGGTCGCCGGACATTATTCTAGCGACTATTCAAGCTATTCCAATAGCGACAATGATTACAGCAGCTCGCAAAGTAACTCGCAGTCGACAGTCTACGAATACCAAAACCGCGACTACGATGTCTGGCATCACAAAACGACCCTGATGCGCGGCAACTGAAGCGCCGACAATCAACGCGATTTTCACAGGGACGGATCCAGCAATGCGCCCTAGCGTGAGAGCAGAAATCACGGCCATTTTTCCATCCGCACGAAAATGAACGATTCTCCGCTCAACGCCGCGCATTGGATCCGCCGCGCAGGACTCATCGCCGGCCCGCTGCTCGCACTTGTTTGTTACTCGCTGCTGCCCGATCGCTTCGCGGCCGATGGCGGAAACATGATCGAGTTCACCCATGAAGGCCGCGCAACACTGGCAATGATGCTGTGGATGGCAGCGTGGTGGATGACCGAGGCCGTCGATGTCGAGGTCACCGCACTTTTGCCGATCGCGCTGTTTCCATTGTTCGGCATCAGCTCGATCGTCGATGCGACCAAACCCTACGCCTCGGATGTGATCTATCTTTTCATGGGTGGATTCGTGCTTGGCCTCGCCATCCAACGCTGGGGGCTCGACAAACGCCTGGCATTTTTCACGCTGCGCCTGACCGGCGCAAAACCACTTGCGATGAGCGCAGGGCTGATGGCTGCCACCGCCTTCCTCAGCATGTGGATCTCCAACACGGCCTGCGCGGCAATCATGGTGCCGATCGCCATCAGCGTCATCAACCTCGTGCTGAGCACCCGCAGCGGCCGCGGCCTCGGTGAAAACGGCAACATGACAGCCTTCGATCAGACCGAGCGAAACTACGCCACTGGCCTGCTCCTCGGCATCGCCTACGCCGCATCAATCGGCGGCATCGCCACTCTCATCGGCTCGGCACCCAATGGCATCGCCGCGCGCTTCATCGAGCAAACCTACCAACAGGAAATCACTTTCGTGAAGTGGCTGACGATCGGACTTCCCTTCACCATCATCTTTTTGCCAATCGCATGGTGGCTCATCACCCGCGTGATCTTTCCCGCACCACTCGAAGAAATTCCCGGCGGCCGCAAGATGCTCGCGGAGGAATACCAAAAACTTGGCCCGCTCTCGCGCGGCGAAAAAGTAACGCTTACGGTTTTTGTTTGCACTGCCTTGCTGTGGATCTTCGGCGGGGTGTTGCGCGAAGTTTCCTTTGCCGGAATGCACCCGCTCAAAGGTCTCAGCGACAGCAGCGTGGCCGTGCTCGCAGCCGTCGCACTTTTCCTGCTGCCCGCCGACCGCGATGGCAACCGCGCGATGGATTGGCAAACTGCCGCCAGTTTGCCATGGGGCGTGCTTATTCTCTTTGGCGGCGGACTCAGCCTCGCCTCTGCCGTCGAGGCCAATGGCGTTTCAGAATTTATTGGCCATTCGACACGCGGACTCGGACTACTGCCACCATTACTCATGCTCGCTGCAGTGGTGACACTCACGGTCTTTCTCTCGGAGTTCACCTCCAACACCGCGCAAGTCGCGACCATGACTCCCGTCCTCGCTGCCATGGCACCCGCCCTCGGCATGAACCCGCAAGTGCTAGTGGTCGTCTGCGCGCTCAGCGCCAGCAGCGCCTACATGATGCCCGTCGGCACTCCACCCAACGCGATCGTCTTCAGCACCGGCCTCATCCGCATGCCACAAATGATCCGCGCCGGCATCATGCTCAACCTCGCCGGTATCGCACTCATCACGATCCTCGGATGGCTCTACATCCCGAAGTTGTTTTGAAGGTGAAACAAGGAATGCGAACCACTGATTTCACTGATTTACTGATTGAGAGGAAGTGGATGGGAGTCCTTAGAAATTCTCTTAACCCATCTGTAAAATCTGTGCAATCAGTGGTCCTGCTGCCCCCTGTCGGAGCGAACGATGAATGCTGAGCCTCTCCGCGCTTTTCTCTGCGTACTCGGCATCTCTGCGTTTCGCTGAAACGACCAAATCGAAACGCCGAGGCGGAGAGTACGCAGAGGGCTTCGCGGAGCTTGTTGAGTTGACTGCAGTGATTTTTTTGCCACTGATTTCACTGATTTACTGATTGGGAGGAAGTGGATGGGAGTCCTTAGAAATTCTCTTCACCATCTGTAAAATCTGTGCAATCCGTGGTCCTGCTGCCCCCTGTCGGAGCGAACGATGAATGCTGAGCCTCTCCGCGCTTTTCTCTGCGTACTCGGCATCTCTGCGTTTCGCTGAAACGACCA
>Ga0208090_1000200_pt1 | contig 11263 bp, 10 predicted proteins | sample LakMenEpi20Jul12_FD_150718 | JGI IMG/M metagenome (GOLD analysis project Ga0208090, IMG submission 150718) | Freshwater microbial communities from Lake Mendota, WI - 20JUL2012 deep hole epilimnion (SPAdes) | ecosystem: Environmental > Aquatic > Freshwater > Lake > Epilimnion/Euphotic zone ...
CATAATGTCACGAACATACTGCTCTGCCTTCATCTTAGGAAGATTACCAACGTCAATATACCAAATACGACGTTCTGGTGCACGAGCAAGACGATAGATAACTAGAGCGTCTTCCAATGTTCTTAACTGATTAAGTGGCTTGATTGCTTTATGTAGATATGAGAGAACCATTGTTCCCTGATTGTCAGTAAGACCTGACACAATATGTAAAACTGAATCCTTAGCAATCTTTAGTCCTGTAGTAGATGGACCGACTGCTTTATTTCCGAAGTTGAAACCTTTGTCATTGAAAATGAAATATTCATTTACTGTTTTGGTAACAACTGCATCGCCTGGATTATTGGCTTGAATTTTTTTCTTTTGAACCTCACGGACTTTACGAATCTTACGTGGGTCAACGTAACGTATTTCTTTGATACCTGCTTTTGGGTCGTTATCATCAATGATAACATGATAATACAAACGACCGTCAATATACCAACGACGGTAAATTTCATAAGCGTATTTGTTAAACCCTAAAAGGTTCAAACAATGTTGGAACTCATCACGAATAATCTTTTTGATATTTTCATTGACTTTTAGCTGTTCAAGATTAATCTGAACAATATGTTCCTCATCAATTGAAATTGATTCATTAACGATTTCATCAACAGCAGCATCGCATTCTGGCTGTAATGACATCTCACGGTATTTTGTAACTAGCTCTGCTTCAGAACGTACTGTACCATCAAGATCAACATAGGTGCCAAAAGCACCACCTGCTGATACGACTACTGCACCGTCATCCGAGTCCTTTGGGGGAGCGAAAGACGGTAGCTCTGGTTCTGGTATCTTTTTTCTAAATTCGAAACCGAATAAATCCATTATTTATGTCTCCCTTTCACCCAACCTTCTGGAACTTCATTAGGATTAAAAGCTCTGTTTATTAGACCATTATTATAAACGTTTTTACCATACATATTATTCAATTCGCCTTTTTGTGAAACTTTTTTAATTTCAGACATTTTCTTTTTAACGTCTTCCCTCAAAGCTGGATTTGGATTTTTGTAACCACTTTCGAATAATTTTTTACGAGCGATTTTCATATTCAATTTATGTTGTTCTGATTTTGGACCACGTAATTTTTGTTTTGTTTTTTCAGAACGTTTTTTTCCAATATGAGTTAAAGTGCCTTTTAGTGCACATTCTGAATCGATTGATATGTTATCGGTTTTATTAATCCATTTATCATTTTTCACAACTTTCATTTTCTTTAAAACTTTTTCTTCCCAAAGACGAGCTTTATTTTCATCTCCAAAAGTTTTTCTTATTTGAATGATATCCGGATCGCCGTATAGATCAGCGAAAGTTTTTACATGTTTTGAAGAAGTAAAATATGTGACCCATAAATCTTCTGGACGACAGTTCTTACTAAATCGAACTCCGTAATAAAATTTATTAAATTTACTCCAGCCGATAAGATAGGTATATGCCATTTATTTCTCCAAAAGTTGGAGGGAGTTTTGACTCCCTCCATTCACATAGTTTAGTTTATTTAGATTACCGGACCAATGTCGGTTTGAGCTAGATATGGTGTTACCTTACCAGCTGTCTTGACAGAAGCATCTTCAACCACTGGTAGCCAGTAGTCATAAGCAAAGTTAACAGTGAACTCTTCAATAGCATTCTGTGTATCCCATCCAAGAGTTACACCGCTAATCTGAGTTGGGAAAGCACCAACTAGCTGATAAACACGAAGAACTTCTCCGTCCTTAGCAAACTGGGTTACATCAACAGCAAATGCCTTATACTGCTCAAAAGAGGCTTCAGGTAGACGAATGTTAGTCTGCATAGTGTTGATAGCATTCTGCCATGCTTCAAACATTGAACGTACAGAGAAATCTTCATCGTTCATTACTGTGATTGACCAATCAGCAAAAGATCTTTCACCAGCAACTTTAATCTTACGACCGAAGTATGGTACTTCAATCTGAGAAATTGTTGACTCAGGAAGTTCTGCTGCTCTACAAGTGAACACTAGCTTTTTGAATGCTTCTGGGTTCAAAGGTAGAGTAGGTGGTGGTGTTACTTGGACTTGGAAGAGGGAGGGGCGTGCGCCCCCCCATGGTAGTCCGTTTACTTTAAAAGAGTTAATATTAAAAGCCATCTATTTTACTCCTAGAATATTTTATCTATTTATTAAAACTTACCGATAACTTCAGAGAACTGAACACCAGTTGGGACAGCAACGAAGTTAAGCTGGATAAAGTTAATGCTTCTAGCAGGTTTAATATAGATGTCTCCAACAAACTGATTGGTGTCAATAATTTGTGGAGTGTTATTAGTGTCGTCACATACAACATAGAAGTCCGTAATACCACGACGTCCCTTGATGGTGCGTAGGTATGGTGTTACAAGATTTCTAAACTGTGCTCTAGTGAAAGCATCATTGAACTCGAATAGCTGATATTTAGCAGCAGTAGCAATTGCCTTCTCAAGAACAATAAACAATCTGCGAACGTTAATACGATCGAATGCAGATGGCTTATCCTGAAGTGTCTTATCTCCATAAAGAACAGTTCCCTGTCCTGGGAATGTTACAACAGGGTTGATGCCGTTGCTATAGAGAACGTCACGTTCAGCCTTGCGTGGGTTAAATGCTAGTTTCACAAGGTTCTTGATATGACCACGGTTGAAACCAGCTGGTGACCACCAAGCGTCATTTGTAGTATCTGTTCTTGCGCAGATACCAGCAATGTCACCATTTAGTGGGACCCAACGATAAACGTCGTTGTAACGGTCATACTGATACTTATAACCTGAATCCATGATAGCATAAGAAGAACTGTTTAGAGCGCCTCTCCATGCCTTTAGATCCACAGCTTCATCGCCGACGTTATTAAGAACAGTTGATCTTTCTGGAGATACTAGAACAACACAATCTCTTCTAGTTTCTGCTAGATTATCAATCAAGTAATTAGCAAGCTGATAACCTGATACAGTTCTACCTCCAACTGAAGTAGTTCCACCGACTGGCTTTCCTTGGATAACCAATGAGATGTCAATGTCTTCAGCTGACTGGAATAGGTCATATGCTGCACCTAGAATGCCAATTGTAGCTGTTGATTCATTTAAACCATCAGCACCAAGCGCAAAAGTGATATTTGCAGGGGCAGAAGAGGAGGCCGATACAACGTTTAGAGCAGTTGCCGATGGAGCGCTACTACGATCGTTTGCCCAACGGATATAATTAGAATTCTGGTTAATTATATCTTTGTAGTAGTTACCTGTACCGTCGTTGTTCTTACCATCAGTAGCACGTGATAGACCCTTATAAACTTCAAGAATTGTTCCTGGAGTTCCGGTAAACTTACCACCATCGTCAACAACTACAACGTGAAGTTCATCCTGTGCAGAAGTATTACCGTTATAAAGAACGTAATCTGACTGACCAGGAGCAACATCAACAACGTTAAAGAATTCCCAATAACGCTGAACAGTGTTAGTTGTGAAGTTAGTTCTTAGTCTATATGGATCTTCAAAATCAATCTCAACCACTGTAGTATTTGCAACTAGAGTTGCATTAGCTCCAGAAGTATAAGATATATCAATCTCTTCACCAAATGGTGTCAAAGATAGTTTTAGACCTGAAGAATTAGCCTGAATGACGTTATAGTTAATACCCTGAGTCAAACCAGTGATCTGGCTATTACCAGCAGTGTTAGAATAGTTAACAATATCACCGTTTGAATAAGGATTATTGGCAATAGTGATAAAGTTAGTATTGCTAGAAACGTCTAGACCGCTGAAACCAATAGTTGAAGTGTTAATGTAAGTTGAATTGCTACCTACAGAAACATTTTTAACCATCAAATACTGCTGATTAATTGAACTATTACCAGCTAGGATCTGATCGCCGGCAGCTACTTTAGCAGCAACAGCGTTTGCAGCAGCATTTGTAGTGCCAGCAAACTTAATTGTTGCAACGTTTGAACCGAGGCGGAATTCCAGTAGAGCGTTTGCGGAAACGCCACTACCAGCAACGTTTGCACCAACTAGAGCAACATTTGAATTGAAACTATCAGCGTTATCGCAGATACCAATTCTTAGAGAATTGCCCATTTCTCCAGGGAATCTTGCAACGTAAATAACGTCTGGATCGAAGTTTCCGTCCTTATCAGCATAGTCGTTATCATTCTTTACAATCTGATTTACCAGATTAGCTACGAAAGAATTAGCCCCAAAAGCTGAAGAATTTGGTTCCATAGCTACAGAGGTATAAACTGAAACTGGATCAGCAAAATAGAAACTTACGCCGTTCTGAGTAGCAGTAACATTGCTTGAAAGAGTTACAGAGCTTGAGTTCTTTGAGACAACAGAAATAGTTGAAAGAACAGCTGAATTAACTGTACTGTTACCAAATGTAATGTTAGAGTTTGAACACTGGTTTAGATACATGCCTACTGTGATTGCAGATGTATTAGAAACCAATAGAACGTTAGTTGCTCCGGATGTGTTAGCAGAAACGACTGGAGTTGCTCCAGTTACGTCAGCAGCACGTGAAACCCATAGACGGTTTGTATATGATAGAAAGTTTGCAGCTGTGAAAAATGTTTCTCCGTTGAAATTGGTTGGTTTACCAAATCTAGAAACCAGTGCATTTTCAGAGTCGATTAGAACTCTTTCTCCGATTGGACCCCAACGGAATACGCCAGCAAAGGCGCCATCAGTTGTGGCGACTGAAGGAACGACTGTTGTAAGGTCGATCTCAGATACATTTACTCCAGGTGATAGTTGGAAAGCCATTTATTTTTCTCCCTTTTGCGAGAACTTACAATTATGAATTTTTTATATTTATAAAATGAGCTTTTTTAGAAGTCCTGCGGTTGGTTCCACATCCAAGAATCACCTACAAATCTTTCATATTCTTCTTCTACAAAATCATCCCTTCCGGAATCCACAAACCCAAACGGAGCAAGATCCTGCTCAATGTCATCCTCAGTTTTATCTCTAAGAGACATAAGAGTATTGATATTGGTATAGTCTTTAAAGTATTGTTGATCTGATAGCCAAGCAAAGAGAACTAAACACATTACTAAGTCATCGTGTTTACCAGACTCTGCTTCGTATGAAGTTCCCTTTTTAGAAAAGGTGCCTAATTCACTGATAGTGTTCACATCGTTTACTATCAGCTGGTTTTGCTCGACCAGTAGTTTTAAAATAGAACACCCAATAGATTTTACAATTTTGGTGGTCCTAATACCCTTATCAACACTACCGCCACCAAATCCAGTAGTGATTCTCTTACCAGATCTACCAGCGTTTTCGGTAAAGAGAACATTTTCATAACCAAAATCATAATTAAGAGAAGTTGAAACCTGTTCACCTATATCGTTCACCTCAACAAGAACTGAAGCGTTGTTATAAGCCTTAGCAGTTCGGTGAATAATATCGGCATAATCTAACGGGGTAATGGCATTATTTCTATAAACACCCACTTGTTGATAAGGCATAGAAGTAACATCTATCAACTGAAATGCTGAATAGTCCAACCCCTTACCACGAGAAACGTCACATACCATCATATAAACATGATTAGGTTCTACGGCTTTAAATTGGGTCAACCCATCTTTTTGTAAGATTGGGTTTTCAGAAACTAACTCTTTAAGTTTCCAACCAGCAATCAAGGTACCAGAAGAACCTAAGAATTCGCAATTATACTCCTGATCGAACTTCTCGAGATCAAAGTTCATACCAGCTAGAGTATCAGCCTTCCACTTTTCATCTCTGCCAGGAACCGCTTGCCAATTAACTAAAATCGGATGGTATCCATTAGTTCCCTTTTCGGCATTAGCCCAAGTAGCATGGAAATGGTTCAAACCGTTCGGAGTTGAAACCAGAATAATCTTTGATTCCGAGCCTGACGAAATAGTAGGATAAACCGAGGTAAAGAATTCATCCCAGTTATCAATGAACGCCGCTTCGTCGATGAATAGAAGGTTGATGGTATAACCACGGATGGCGCTGGCGGAAGTAGCAGCAGCCAAAACACGGCTGTTATTTTCAAGGACGAATGAACCTTTGTTCCATTCAACAACACCCTGCTGAAGCCATTTTGGTAAGTGCTGGTAAGCCAACTGAACACGACCAAGAATTTCTCGAGCCGTATCGCCCTTGTTGGCTAGTAGGGCTACGGTCTTATCAGGATGAAAAATTATATACCAAAGAATAAACGCACAGGTAGTAGTTGACTTACCTGCCTGACGAGCGGTGGTAACAATTGTATAACGGTTGTCTTTAAATGATGTTACCATTTCTTTCTGGTAACCATACAAATTGAAACTTGTAAGACCCTCATTAATTGAGATGATCTTCATATAGTTTTCAGTAAAATATATGGGATCGTTCTGACATCTAACATACTCCTGAACAAGATCTGGAGTCCATTCAATGTTCTGATTAGTTTTCTTTAGAAGAACGTTACCCTTATAACCACCCACCAACTCATTCATTATTCTTCATATCCTTAAGAACTTTTTGTAATTCTGCTGTAGAACCTACGAATAGATTGTTATTGATAGTTTGCGCTTTCTCGCTAATTGGTGAGTCTTTTGCATCAATTTCACGGATCTTAGACTGAAGTTCTAACAACTCTTTATTAGTGCTTACCACTGTATCCATGAGTTTAGCTAGAACTTCGAATGCACGTGGGTGCTGCGATTGACCAGCTATTTCAGATAGCTTATCAATTGCTTCTTGACCTGTTTGGATAACTTCGTAAAGATTAGCTCGGGCTGCTTCAAAATCGTTTCTAGCAGAATCATCATGAGCTTTGGCTATCAAAGTATCAATTTGTTTTTCATATTGTAACGGAGTAAGAGACTTATCCGATTCATCATTTTTTTCTGTCATTCTATCTCATCAGTGTTGTAGATTTGAGTTATGAAACCATAATCGTCATCAGAATTTACTTCAATATAAGGAACAGTTCCTGTATTGGCGTTTGGACCACCAAAGTAATTTATAGGGTTACCATTAGCGTCTAATCCAGGTTGAACTGTTATCTTTTCTGCCATTGGGGTAACACCCTTACCTTCAGCGGCAGTGTTTGTTGAAGGTATATAAAACTGTGTTCTAACAAATTTAATGATACCAGAAGATCTAATAGGACCATAAAGATAGCCTTTTAGAACAAAATCTAATTGCCAAATTATAGCTCTTCTTTCACTATAAGCTCCATCATATGTGTCAGAATAGCTGATATTATTTAATATGATTGGAATATCCATTGTAACATTAACTTCTGGTATTAAGTTACATGTTGTTGTCCAATCAGGAGTAAAATAAGGAAGTATTTGTTCAACAATTTTTGTTCCATCTTCAGCGTTTTTAGCGTAAATGTAAACTTTGAAATCTATATTATATGGAACAGGATTATACTGATATTTGAATTTATCAGCGTCAGTAGCATCCCTAACTGAAACTTTACCAACAGTGTTTAATTTTCTAGAACCGTCATAAACCATTTTACCCATTTCAAAGGAAATCATAGGTAAAGGCGCAACTGCACTTGGTTTATCTAATGCTGGATCTTGGATAATTCTAGCTAACATTTTATCTTTAGGAGCATATGTAATAGGAACTCTTACTAAAGATGTAACTGTGCCAGAAGAATCAGTTTTAGTTATACGAATCTGATTAAGTAAGGTTCCCATAAGAATTACATATTTTCTTATAAGACCAAAATAAAACGGTGAACCAAACATTAAATGTTACCTTCGCTAAATGGATCTAAAGAACTGAAGTCAACAAACATGTCAGACTCTGTTTGAATTTCGTCATTGTCTGAAGCTGGAACTAAATCTTCCAATGAGAATTTTTCTAATACTAGATAATCGCCCTCTTCAGTCATAATAGAAATTTTATTAGAACTTTCTGTTCTTATTGTCCAATCCAGAATATTTGTATCGTTCTTTCTTTGAATAGAATCAATTTCTGGAATACCTGTATTGAACAGTTCTCCGGAATATTCAAACACTTCACAAGTCATTTCCCATGTTTGAAGTGCACCTAGCTGATAAAACATTTCATATTTGTTAACATACTTAATCTGAAACGCTCTTTGATTCAAAGGAAAATAGATAATATCTCCTTCGTTTGGTCTTACCTGTGCGGTAAACTCACCAACTTCTTCATTAAAGATTCTACGGGCAACAGAGAATACAACTTGATTGCGAATTTCAACGCCAAACTTAGATAGAAATTCTTGATCGCCACTAAACCCGTCAATGGATTTAATATACATTTCTATAGGATAAGCTACTTCATAAGAAGATTGATCGTCCGCTCCATACACATCATCGTAATTGTTTAATTTACGAGGAACGTAATATATGTCATGTCCGTATATTTTTATCGACTCAATTACCAAATTCTCAAGAAGTAGTTGTTCTTGAGATGCTTGGAAATTGTTGAAGAAAAAGTTAGTGGCCATGATTATCCAATCATATCAGTTGCTGGCAAGCTGTATGTGTAAATCATTTCTCTTTCTAAGGCTTCTCTTTCTTGAGTGGCTTCATCGTATATTTTCTGACCATTGAAAGTTAAGCCTCCAGGCATTTTCATACCTTCAAACTTTTTAAGATTTTGACCCCACTGCTGTTTAATCAAACAAGAAGCATAACGCCCTAACCAACGATCGCCCCAAGCATCAGAATAAACTGCAGGGTCTACGATTTGATATGCTTCAACGATTAGATAATTACCAACAGCAACTTGATCCCAAGACATGTCAATGTAAAGTCTATTAATATGTCTATTATATCTAAGTGGTTGTTGTCCAACTAGCATTTGTTCTAGGAACTGAACATGATTCATGGCCATATAATATGGCACCATAGAAACTGATGTCAAAGTGTAAAGATCGTTTAGTGCAATCTGATAACGGATATTGAATAGGTTATTCAAACCAAGCGCAGAGCCAAGAGGGAAGATATTTACCGCTCCAATTATGTTCTCTGGGAGAGTAATATATTTGTTGGCAATATCAGTTGAGTCTATTTGTCTTTTATAATAGGTCTTTTCAGAACCATCAAAATGATAATCCCAATAATATCTTAGAGCTTCGTCAATACGATCTGAAACCTGATCGTCGTCGACGTTGATTTCAACAACTGGTTTACCTAATTTTCTTAGGCAATATTCAGTAAATTCTGCTCTTGTTGTTGGCACTGCCATTTAATTACCTTTGAATTATGTTTATAATTATTTAGCGGATTGTTCTTGTGAAGATTGTTTAGCAAGTTCTAATAATTTTTGAAATTCTTCCTCTGTTATCCATTTAATATTATTGTTATCCCAAAAATATTTTTTACCATCATCTGGATAAGGGAATGGAGGAATCCATTCAATTTTTGCTTCATCTAACGTCCATGTATCTTTAAATGGAAATATTTCTTTTGATATTCTAATTTTTTCTGCTTTTTCAGATGGAGTTAAATCTCTAATTATATGAACATCTCTCCAGATATTATCAATTTTTTCATAATGGGTGCTATCATGAGTTTTTGATTGATCATATATTGGTAAAGGAACTCTTATAAATTTTTCAAATCCTTGAGGCGGATTATCAACGTCTAAATCGGGATAAAACTGCCTCAGATTCCATTCTGCGATTGGATGTTCAAAAGGTTTTCCTTCTACAACTCTAATAAAAAAATGTTCAGACATTTTAACTCCAATTAATTGTGACCCAACCGTTAGCTCCATTGCCTGGGGTGCCGGCGTTATAACCTCCAACATTTACTCCGCCACCCCCTCCGACGGTTACAGGATAAGACCCTGCCCAGACAGGAAACCCAGAAGTTATTTGATGTGACCATTGTTGAGTAACTTTTCCTCCAGCGCCGCCATTACCACCGCTATATGCTGGTTGGAAGGCATAATTGAAATATCCGCTACCACCACCTCCACCAGCTCCTCCGCCTCCGGTTGTTACAGATCCTCCTGATCCTCCACCATTAGTACCTGCACCACCGAAACTTGCAAATCCACCGCCACCACCACCTGTCCCAGCAGTAGCAGATAATCCATTAAAAGAACTGTTGGCGCCACTGTTTCCTCCAGATCCGCCTTCGGCTATAGCAAAATAATATAAAAAAGCATAATAAGCGCCTTCACCACCACCACCGCCACCTGCCGCAACATTAGCAAAAACTGTCTGGTATGGATATACTAACCATGAATATGAACCAGGAGTGCTGTAAGTATTACTTCCTGCCGCTGGTTTCCCATAACCAGTACTTATGGATATCGATCCAGAAGGAACACCAAAAAGATATCTAGTGTTAGCTTCTCCAATAGAAATTTCAGAAGTGGCATTTCCTTTTGTTATAGTTGCGATATCTGAAAATGATATTTGTCCGCTAGATGGTAATGCCATTATTTACCTCTTTTTAATTCGTCTACTTCATTTTTGAGGTCTTTGATTGCTTCAATTAACAAAGCCACAATTCTATCATATTTAACCGCCTTAGTGCCGTCTTCTTTAGTTGCAACTACTTCAGGCAAAACCTTTTCAATGTTTTGAGCAATAACGCCGACATCATGTCTACGGATAAAGTATCCATCTTCACCACCACGAGCATCCATGAATTCCTGGGTCCAATCAAATTCTACGCCGTCAACAGCCATAACTTTTTCAAGAGCGTTTTCAATTGGTTTTACATTTTCTTTGAAGATGGCGTCTGAAGTATAATAAGCTGTGATGTTATTATTTGCTCTAATTTCGCCAGCAGTTCCGGAAGCAGCAGTACCAACACCAATTGAATTAAATTGTGAGTTCTGCGAAGTAGAAGTGAATGTTGCAGCACTTCCATCAATCGAGACGCCTGTGAGAGTTTGAGACCCTGTTGTTCTATTAATTGTCAGTGAAGTAGTGCCAATAAACATTGTTTGGTTTGTTGCTGCAGCGCCGATCTCACCAAGAGTCCATGAAACAGCAGCAGATCCATCAACAGATTTACCAGTTGATCCGATAGTAATAGTTCTTGACGTACCCCATGTAGCAGTTGTAATAGCAGCAGAACCATTGAAGGCGGAACCATTAATGTTTCTAGAAGTAGCCAATGTGGCTGCACTGTTGACGTTAAGATTTCCTTCAGTCTTACCATAAGCTGTAGTGGCATTATTGACGTTAAGATTTCCTTCAGTCTTACCATAAGCTGTAGTGGCATTATTGACGTTTAGTGTAGCCTCAGTTTTACCATAAGGACCAGTACTATTA